>Ga0182027_10000284_pt1 | contig 87379 bp, 84 predicted proteins | sample 712E1DmetaG_FD_121300 | JGI IMG/M metagenome (GOLD analysis project Ga0182027, IMG submission 121300) | Permafrost microbial communities from Stordalen Mire, Sweden - 712E1D metaG (Illumina Assembly) | ecosystem: Environmental > Terrestrial > Soil > Wetlands > Permafrost | place: Sweden... | reverse complement strand
GTTCCTGCCTTTCCTGCCCATGCTGCCGATTCAGGTGCTGACCAACAACCTCCTGTACGACTTCTCGCAGACCACCATCCCCACCGACCAGGTGGATGCCGACTGGCTGACCAAGCCGCGCAAGTGGGAGATTGGGAAGATCCTGCGATTTATTCTCTTTATCGGGCCGATCAGCTCAATCTTCGATTACGCGACGTTCTTCCTGATGCTGTACGTTTTCAACTGCTGGCACAACCCGGCCCTGTTCCACACCGGCTGGTTCGTGGAATCGCTCTTCACCCAGACGTTGATCATCCATGTCATTCGCACCAACAAGATTCCGTTCATCCAGAGCCGGGCCAGTTGGCCGCTCATCCTTACTTCCATAATTATCGTAGCGGCCGGCGCCTGGCTGACGGTTTCGCCCCTGGCGAACACGCTCGGCTTCGTCCCGCTTCCGCCGCTGTTCTGGCTGTATCTGGCCATCATGCTGCTGGCCTATGCGATTCTGACCCAGGTGGTGAAGACCTGGTTTATTCGCCGGTTTGGCGAGTGATGGCGGTGACGAGTAGAATGCATTCCTTGAGCAAGAGACCACAACAGGGCATGATCAGATTCACACTCATTAGCGAAGTCCTTAACGAGCAGATTGCGAAGAAGATGGCGTGAGCCTTTATAAATACTTCAAACCAGATCGACTGGACGTCTTAACTTCGGGCCGTATCCGATATTCTCAGCCCGCAGCATTCAACGACCCATTCGAGGGGAGACCGTATTACAAAGGTTTTGCGGATGTGAGCAGCTTGGAAAAGCGGTATCCTCAGCGCTTTGATAGATTGGTTATTGAACATTATCAGAGTCTCTCCCCTGAATTGAGAAACTCGATCCCACAGGAAGATTTTATTCAGATGTTAGAGCATCTCCGTCCAGAGACTTACGAGATCTTTCGCCATGTCAGCAAATCATTTGTGCCTAAAATAAACGCAATGATGCACAAGAGCTTCACTGACGGCATCGGAGTGCTGTCCCTGACAGAGGTCCGGGATAATCTTTTGATGTGGTCGCATTATGCAGAAAGTCATACGGGGTTCGTCGTGGAGTTTGATGAGAAACACAAGTGTTTCGGCCCAAAGTCCGACAATCCAGATGAATGGTGGCGTCTGCATAAGGTTAGATACGAGGATGAACGGCCACACACGACCGTCATCGAATTGGATTTCACAGCGATTTTGCTGACAAAGGGGCGTGCGTGGGAGTACGAGAAGGAATGGCGGGTGTTTCGTCCGCTCAATAAGGCCGTTGCGGTGGTCGAGGCGAAGCCCTTCAACATCCATCTCTTCGATTACCCGCCGGCATGTATTCGTGGAGTGATCATGGGCGCTCGAATGCCGCTTGAGGAAAGAAGGCTATTTTGGAAAGCCATTCGGCAAAATCCGGCGTTCTCCCACGTTCGCTTGTATCAGGCGAATATTGATGAGAGGCGGTATTCGCTAAAAATATGGAAAATCGGTTCATCCTAGTCGCAGTGGTCTTGGAGCCGACCGAGCACCACTTGCGTTGCCGGGCCTTTTGGCTTGGCCGACTACGTTTAGCGACAGCCCCGGCAAGACTCCCGAAGATGCCGCGTCACCCGCCGACCTTCCGGTAGGCTTCTTCGATGAAGGGCTTGGCCACCTCGAAGTCCTGCGTTGACTTCAACTCCAACTCAAAATCGCCGGTGCCGAAATGACCGATCTTCCGAACGTCGCGACCGATGGCCGGCATGTCCTTGATGGCACTCGGATCGAGTTTGAGGTAAATGACGACGGTCTTTTTGAGAACTACCACGCAAGCGATATTCTGCGAGATTTTGTAGGCGATGTAGAATTTCTTCGGCACTTCCTGAATCGACGGGTCGAGGCTGAGAATGTATTCCTGAACCGCGACGGCAAGCTCCTGCAATTCTTTGGGGCGTCCCTGTAGATGTTGCTCCACCGTATACGTGCCGGTAGCGCGGGTAATCGCCGCCTTCTTGCCCGCCGCCACCATGACCGGATTCTTGTTCGCGGCCTGCGTTTCGGTCGGTGCGGCGACGGTTTTCCCGAAAATCTCTTCGAGGTAGAGCGTGGAGTTCTTGAACAACCGATACTGCCACAGTTCGATATTCGCGCCCATCACCTGAACGGCGTGAACGTCGTACTTCGTGAAGTTCGGCGCGATGCAGATCACCCGGACTGCCGACCAATCAACTTCGACCTTGTTGCCGAGGGCCTTGCGTGCCGCGAGTTCGAAATCGCCCCGGTGGTCGCCGATCCAATGAAGGTAGTAAAGGCTTTGGTTAATCAATTCAGAAGACTGGAGTTTCTTATACTCGGCGATGACAGGATTGTTGTCTTCCGAAAGTGCGAGCGTATCAATCCTGCCGGCGTGTTGCGCGCCGGTCGGGAACTCCGAGGCAACCAAGCGGCAATTGAAGACGATTTGCAGATTGCGCTCAATCAACGTTTGCAGCGCCTTCTCTGTCGGGAAATTCGTCTGCTCCACAGAATTCAAAGCTTCACCGCCGATGTGAAAGAGTGGCATGGACGAGAGTATGCCAACGTGTGCCTTTCGGGGCAAGCTCTCCTTCCGCGAACCAGCCCGCGATTCACTGCCGGCAAGCCACGTGAGACGTGGTGAACTTTCTTCTCGTAGCCCGGCAGATGCTTCTGCGCCAGTTCCGCCGCCCCTTGGGAATGCCGAGCGACGAGTGTTGAGTGACAAGTGCCGAATCCCGGCAATCAGCGGGTCGTCTCGGCCATCGGGCGGACGGACAACAATTCATCGGCGGTCAATGGCCCAATCTGTGACTCGCGGACGGTGACTACGGCGACAGTGTCGCCGACAGCGTTGAAAACTTCCAAGCTGTAGCCGTCCTCTTGGCCAGGCCGGCCGGGGTGATGTTCGACAAGCGTCGCCACATCGCCACGGCGGAGTCCATGTCCGGGCAGGTCAACATTCAAAGCCACTCGCGTGTACAGTTCGTATTTCATAACTTGTCGGGGAATAGCCTATGCCGCTCGACCCGGAGTGTCAACAGCGGTCCGGCCAGCCTCTCCTTTTTGTTTCCAACACCCAGCCCACCAGCTACAATGCGCCGCAATGGAGGAAAACGAGATGCGCCAGTGTGGCAATGGCAACTCCCAGTTCGAGTGGCATCGCAAACAGAAGTGTCAATCTAAGACAGGCACAACAGATGAACATCCTTAAGCGACGTAACCGGTTCTACGACACAACACGGTTTGGACAGCCAGAAATTAGGGTCTACCACAAGCGAGGAAAGGGAAAAAGGATGCCTCGCTACCTTCTCAAGTGTGGCTGTTGTGAAAAGAAGTTGGAGATTTACTATGCTGATGACGGACTCGAGATTGGTGGAGTCAATGGGTCAATAGCCGACTGGCGAGACATTCTTTTGCCACTGTTACAGATGACCAATAAGCCTAGCGCATCCCGACAATCAGCGGCACGCCGGTAAAATCAGTAGGGCGGGTCAGTTACAGTTTGAATTGAGGGATGGCTCGGACCATAAATTCGTCAAACAGGGGCACGGTGAAGGCCATGTCTCCATGGGCCGGGCTGTAAATCATTCCTTTCTTGATCAGCTTGGCCCGAACCGGTCCGAGGCTGGTGACCTTGACACCCAAGGTATCCGCGATATCGCCTGTGCGCTGAGCCCCCGGCCCAAGCGCGGCCATGGCGCGCAAGAAGTTCTTTTCACTGGGCGTGAGGCGGTCGAAGCGCACCCGGAAGAAATTCTGGTCGAGGCGCGGGATGTGTATCTATTTATGCATGGTTATATCCCAAAGCAAGTATAAATCCCTAAACTTGTTATAAACCCGATTGCAGGGTCGGCGATTGCCGTCGGCGAACCAGCCCGCGTTTTACTGCCGGCAACTCTGCCGGTACGCCTGCGCCGCGCTTCAAATCCGGCCACCTCCTGCTTGACGGTCTGGATTCAAATTCGGACAGGATCGCAACTACCGGGTTCGGTATCGTGCCTTGGATTCCTTGACCCGACTTCGCTCTTCAGGCTTCGACGGGCAGGCGTGGAAACCGCCCCATGCTCGGGTGAAGACGTAAGGCCGATAACGCCGGCCGCCCTTGCCCTTTGAGATCACAATTTGTGATCTCAAAGGATCCCACTCCGGTTCCGAAAGCTGAAAAATGAAGTCAGCCGGGAAGCGACGAGAGTTGCGTTTCACAGCTTGCACGAGAACGCGCGTCTCCACGCCATAGACCTCAGCCAAGTCCGCATCGAGCATGACTTTCTGCTCGCGAATCTCGTAGATCAGCCGGTCCATGCGCTCAACCGGTGTTGCTAAGTTCTATTCCGAAGCCATGGCGCGGAGTATGCCAACGCGAGACGGTCGGGGCAAGCTCTCCTTCGGCGAACCAGCCCGCGAGAATAGATAGAGATTCCTCGACAATCCTTCGGTTTCACTCAGGACGGCGGCTCATTCAGCATGACAGACGAGCAAGCCGGTACGGCTGCGCGGCGCTTCGTGTCAGGGCGGTGGGATTTCGAGGTCTTTGCAGATTTTGCGGGCGAGGAACTCGAATACTTCGCGGTGGCGCGGGACGGAACTGACTTTGCGGGCGCGGCGGTTAATGTAGATCGTGTGGTTGCCGCCTTCCCGGAGAAACTCGCAGCCGTTTTGTTCCAAGTGCCGGACCAGATCGCGGCGCTTCATGGCGCCGTCAGCGGGAACGGCTCGCGAATCACCTTGTGGCCGGCCACGGTCTCCTCGGCTAATTCACGATTAGCTTCCAAGACCATGCGAACGGCTTCGGCGAGATTGGTGCGGGCTTCGGCGAGGGTCTTACCTTGGGTGTTTGCGCCCGGCAATTCCTCGACGAATGCGACGTAGCCGCCGCGCACCTTCTGAAAGACCGCTGTCAGCGTGAGTTTCATCGCTATTCTAAATAGCCGATGCCTCTCGGAAAGTCAACCAACGTTGGCCAGCAGGCCGAGTCTGACGGAGCGGCCACATAGCCGGGGGACAGGAACGACAGAGATTCCTCGACAAGTCCCGCAATTCTGCGGGATCCCGTCGAATGACGGGACTCGGAATGACAAGGCTGGGGAGATGACAAACGCGGTCGCCGAAATCCTTCCCCGCCGCCAAGGACTCGCCGAGATCAAAGAATCATAGGCCACCACCTGCTTGACGCCCGGATTGCGTTGGCTACATACTCCTGTTCCAGAAATGGTGACATCTATGACGGATACAGACGACAGACAACACCGCTCGATCCTGCAAAGAATTGCCCATCGGGTGATGCTTGAAAGAGGACTGGTTCCAGATTTTCCGCCCCAGGCGCTCGCCGAGCTCGACGGAATCCACGGGCCAGCGACACGAACTGGGGAATCGACGCGTGATCTCAGGAGCCTTCTCTGGTGCTCCATCGACAACGATGATTCGCGTGATCTGGACCAGCTTACCGTTGCCGAAGCCATGCCCGACGAAGCCGTCAAGGTCCTGGTCGCCATTGCCGACGTTGATGCGGTCGTCAAGAAGCAATCGGCCCTGGACGATCATGCGCGGCAGAATACCACCTCGGTCTACACGGTTGCCGAGACGTTTCCGATGCTGCCCGAGAAACTCTCCACGGATCTTACCTCGCTCAACTTTGCATCAGACCGCCTGGCCATCGTGATTGAAATGGTTTTCGCCGGGGATGGATCGCTTCAGAGTTCGGACCTTTATCAAGCGACAGTGCGCAATCGTGCCAAGCTGGCCTACAACAGCCTGGCCGGCTGGCTGGAGGGTAGGGGACCGATGCCACAAGCGATCGGCACGGTCAGCGGTCTCGACGAGAACCTCCGGCTCCAGGACCGCGTGGCCCAGAAACTGAAAGCGCTCCGGCACCTGCACGGTGCGCTTGATCTCGAAACCATCGAAGCCCGTCCGGTCTTTGACGGAGATGAGCTCAAGGACATGGCAGCCGAAACGAGGAACCGGGCCAAAGATATTATCGAGGACTTCATGATCGCCGCCAACGGCGTTACCGCACGCTACCTCGCGTCCAAACAGCTTCCGTCGCTGCGGCGCGTTGTCCGCATCCCCAAACGCTGGGACCGGATCGTCGAGCTTGCCGCTGAGCGGGGCACAACGTTGCCCAGGGAACCCGACTCAAAGGCCCTGGATCAATTCCTGGTAGCGGCGAAAGCGGCTGATCCTCTCCGCTTTCCCGATCTTTCTCTGAGTGTCATCAAACTCCTGGGCGCCGGTGAATACGTCATCCAACTTCCGGGAGGCAGTGTCGCCGGGCACTTCGGTCTGGCGGTCAAGGACTATGCTCATTCCACCGCCCCGAACCGCCGATACCCCGATCTGATTACCCAGCGGTTGCTCAAAGCAGCCGTGGCCGGACCTGCCCGGCCCTACGAGAACGACGAATTGGAAGCGCTCGCCAAGCACTGCACCGAAGCGGAAGACGCAGCGAAAAAAGTGGAACGGCAGATCGCAAAATCCGCAGCTGCAATTCTGCTGGAATCAAGGATCGGAGAGCAGTTCGATGCCATCGTCACCGGCGCATCTGACAAAGGCACGTGGGTCCGGCTCCTCCAGCCGCCCATTGAGGGAAGGCTGGAGCGCGGGTTCCAAGGTCTCGACGTGGGCAAGCGCGTTCGCGTCAAACTCATCCACACCGACGTCGAGCGCGGTTTCATCGACTTCGCACGCGACTGACCACCGTGACCGAAACGCGCAACCGATTCGACTACGATGTCGCCATCCTCGGCGGCGGCAGCGCCGGTTACGCGGCGGCGCGGACGGCGGCAGCCGCCGGTTTGCGGACGGTCGTGATCGAAAGCGGCGCGGAAGTGGGCGGGCTGTGCCTCCTGCGCGGCTGCATGCCCACGAAGGCGCTGCTCTATGCCGCCGAAGTCCTGCACCTCGTCCGCCATGCCGAGCCGTGGGGCATCCGTGCTGAAAACGTTGGTTTTGACTTCGCGAAAGTGATGGCGCGCAAGAACACGCTCATCAAGGGCTTTGCGGACGATCGCCGCGAACAACTGGCCAGCGGCAAATTCAGGTTCATCCGCGCCAACGCGACCTTTCTCGATCCGCACTCGGTCGCAGTGAGCAACGCCGGGCCGCTCACCGCCGCGCAGTTCGTGATTGCCACCGGCTCCACCGTCGCGCCGCCGCCGCTGCCCCCGCTTCGCGACCTCGGCTATCTCACCAGCGACGACGCCCTGAAGCTGACGCAACTCCCAAAATCTTTGATCGTCCTCGGCGGCGGCGCGGTGGCGGTGGAGTTTGCGCAGTTCTTCGCGCGGTTCGGCGTGCACGTCACGCTCCTCCAGCGCGGCGAGCACATCCTGCGCGAGTTCGACACCGATGCCGCGATGGAGATTGAGAAGGTCTTCCGTCGCGACGGCATCGAAGTTTTCACGAACACGAAGCTGACCGACGCGCGGTGCGACGGTCGGCTCAAAACCATTTCGTTCCAGCACCATGGCCAGCCGGTGTCGGTTTCTGCTGAAGAAATCCTGTTCGCCCTCGGTCGCGTACCGAACATCGCGTCGCTGGACCTCGACAAAGCCGGCGTCGCTACCGAACGCGGGCGCATTGTGGCGAACGAATTCATGCAAACCAGCGCGCCGCACATTTACACCGCCGGCGATTGCACCGGGCCGCACCAGATCGTGCATCTCGCGGTGCAGCAGGGCGAGATTGCGGCGCACAACATCGCGCACCCGAACGCCCCGCGGCGGATGGAGCACCGGCTGTTGCTGGCAGTGATCTTTACCGAGCCGCAAGTGGCGTTCGTCGGCCTGACGGAGAAGACCGCGGCGACTCGCGGCGTTCCGTACCTGACCGCCCGCCATCTCTTTTGTGACCACGGCAAATCGCTCATCATGGAAGTCAGGGACGGCTACGTGAAACTCCTGGCCGATCCGCAGTCGGGTGAAATCTTCGGCGGTGCGTGCGTCGGGCCGGTCGGCGGCGAGTTGATCCACGAAATCGTCGCGGCGCTGGCGAAACGGATGACCGTCCACGAACTCGCGGCCCTGCCTCACTACCATCCCACGCTGGCGGAAATCTGGACGTACCCGGCGGAAGCCTTGGTGGAGCGAATCCCGGCGCCGCGGTAGGGTTCCACCCCATAGGAAAGCCCCGGTACTCCGCGTAGCGTTACTGCATTATGAAAACTTTGTTTACGGCGGAAGCTATTTCAAAGGGCGGACGTTCGGGAACCATTCAGACACCGGACGGACTGCTGGATGTCACCTTGGGAAACCCGTTGGAGAAAGGCATCGAGAAACGCGGTCCCAATCCCGAGCTGTTGTTTGCGGGCGCGTATTCCGCCTGTTACCACGGCGCCTTGATCAACGCGGCCAAGAAGCTCGGCACACCGGTCAAGGATTCCACAGTGCGGGCGCTGGTGAGCCTGATCGAGGATGACCAGGGCGGCTACCGCCTGGCGGTGGTTCTGCACGCGCAACTCCCAGGCGTCGATCGCGCCCAGGCTCAACGCATCATGGACGAAGCGCACAGAACCTGCCCCTATTCCAAAGCCCTGCGCGCCGACACTTCCGTCAAGCTGGTGGTGGATTAACCGGCGTGCCAGAACATTTTTGCCATCACGTTGGCGCCGAATCAACACGAACAACAACAACAAAAGGAAACTGCGATGAACACACTCGAAATCAAAGGCGACTGGAACATCACCAAGGGCAAGCTGAAGCAGAAGTGGGCCAAGCTCACGGATGACGATCTCCAATTCGTCGAAGGCAAGCAGGAAGAATTGTTGGGCCGCATTCAGAAGCGCACCGGCGAAACCCGTGAAGCGGTCCAGAAGGCCGTCAAGGACGCCTGCTCCTCCTGCGGCTGCTCTTAAGCTGACATCCCGCGACAAGCTCATCGAGCACACACCACACATCGCGCAGCGTCACAAGCAAGTTCCGTACTATCTGTCGGATAACATGGTTAGAAAAGGTGCAAATTGCAAAAATTCTTGTTGACTTGCACGGGGAAATATCTATAAAGGGCACAGGGTAACCACGGTATGGAGATAGCGAGTTGCGGGTGCCTTTTGGAAGACTGTGAAATGGTCTTTTCCTCCCGCAACTCAGAGAGGGGTTTATGAAAGAGAAACGATTTATTCTTGTGTGCATGACGGTGGCGGCTGTGTTCGGGTGTTCGGTGGCCTCGGTGAGGGCAGATGACCTTTATCCGCCTCCGTGGCGGAGGGATCAGCCCAATACAACCTTCCAGGATTGGACTATGTCGACCAGTAACAACCCTTCGGCACCGGACAATGTCTTCAACCCCAACGGGACACCACAGCTAACGATTACCGGCACCGGAAATACTTGGTACGACTTTTACGACAACCACAATGGTGTCTGGGCCCTCGGCGGTCTCAACTCTTCTATGGACTTGGGTATCCCCAACACTCCGTATGATAACACGAAGACCAAGGACGTGTGGACGCAGATTACATGGCAGCCGAACGGCACCAACGCGGCACCTGTCGTCATGGTGAACGGCATTGCATCGGCACCTTTCACTACCTACTCAGTGGGAAATGGTGGTTGGTTTCAATCTGTCTATCAGACTACGTTGGCGTTCAACCCGCAGTATGAGGATGTGATTATAACAGGTTCCTATTACGTGGGTGAGGTAGTGGTAGACACCATATGCATTCCCGAGCCTTCCAGCCTCGCGCTGTTGGCGGTGGGTGCTATCAGCCTGCTTCCCTACGCTTGGCGAAAGCGAAGACTGGCGGCGTAGGGCAACCTGGCGAACCGACTGACAAACAAATCGAGCCATCCGTGCGGGTGGCTCTTTTTGTTGGGTCGCACGCCTGAGCCAACCCATTCCGGGCATCCCCCGAACGGCGGAGGAACACAACTTGGGCTAGGACACCGCCGGGTGGTGAAAATGATCGTATTGCTATAATCCACGGTAGGGTTGTACCCCATAGCTAAAGACCGGCCCATCGCGTAGCGTCGCAATAGAAAGCGATGGCGAATGAGTTGCCATCAAAACTGAAAGGAAACCTATGGCTCTTCTATTCTCGCCCGTGTTGGCCAACTTTTACTATATTGGAGGTGGCGGGCTCGGCCTTATTCTCGTCATCGTTGTTGTGGTGCTATTGCTTCGCCGCTAAACGCCCCCTAGCGCCCTCTCACGTTCCTCGCTTACGGTGGAGACTGAGAGAGAGAAAGCTCTCCACGAAAGAAAAAAAACCACGGAAGGAAATCAAAATATGAACCTGATTGCACTGATACTACAACCCCTGTTAGCCGCCGCTGGTTACTCCATGTTGTATCTCCTTTTCGGAGGAGGCATTGGCGGAGCCGTTCTCATCTTCATCGTGGCAAAAATGTTGGGCAAATGAACTTCGCCATCCCGCCATTTGAAAAAGCGGCCCGCAAGCGATGGGCCGCCGCGGGTGGCCAAGGCCGCCATCTGCGCCTACCTGAAGCGGACCGGGCACGCGGGCGAACTTAAATGAAAATCTCAACCAAGCATCTCAAACGTTACAAAGAAATTGCTTTGCTTCTGTGGAAATACGGCCGCTCCGATCTCGTGCAGCAAATGGGCATCGACGAGGCCGTTGATCCCCAGGCACTGAAGCCGGCCGGCGACGGAGAGGCCACGCCGGATCAATTGGCCGATGACCTCGAAGCGATGGGACCCACTTATGTGAAGTTGGGCCAGGTGCTTTCCGGTCGGCCGGACTTGTTGCCAGAACCGTATTTGAAGGCGCTCGCGCGACTTCAGGACAAGGTCAAACCCTTTTCCTTTGCCGAGGTGGAACAAATCGTAGCGTCGGAGTTGGGAGTCAGAATCTCGAAGGCGTTCTCGCGTTTTGATCCTGTGCCGCTCGCGGCTGCTTCCTTGGGCCAGGTTCATTCCGCTGCGTTGCGTGATGGCCGCCTCGTCGTGGTCAAAGTCCAACGCCCCAACATTGGCAAACAAATCGCCGACGATTTTGAAGTACTCGATCAGATCGCGGATTTCTTGGATGCGCACACCGAACTCGGCCGACGTCACCGCTTTCTCAAAATCCTGGAAGAGTTCCGCATCACCATTCAGCAGGAGCTAAACTATGAACGGGAAGCGCAAAATCTGATCGCGCTTGGGGAACACTTAAAAGAGTTTGAACTGATCCAGGTGCCGCAGCCGGTTCCGGATTACAGCACACGCTCCGTGCTCACCATGGATTACGTGCAGGGACGGAAGATCACTTCGGTCGGTCCGCTGGGCCGGCTGGAGATGAACGGCGCGCCGCTGGCCGAGGAACTATTCAAGGCGTATTTGAAGCAGGTACTGGTGGACGGATTGTTTCATGCCGATCCGCATCCGGGAAACGTCTTTCTCACCGACGATGGGCACATCGCGTTGCTCGATCTGGGCATGGTCGGCCACACGACGCCGGGCATGCAGGAGAACCTGCTGAAGTTGTTGCTGGCGATCAGTGAGGGAAAGAGCGACGAAGCCGCCGACGTCGTGATTCGCATCAGCGAGACGACGGAGGAATTTGACCAAATCGAATTCCGCCGCCGCATCGGTCAACTGATGGCCTCACGGCAGGATCAGGGCCTGCAAGAGATCAACGTGGGAAAATCCTTGTTGGAAGTAAGCAAGAACGCCGCCGACAACGGTCTCTTCGTTCCCAGTGAGCTCACGCTGCTGGGCAAAACCCTGCTGCAACTGGATGAAGTCGGGAAGATTCTCGACCCCGCGTTTGATCCGAATGCGTCCATCCGCCGCAATGTGGGCGAATTGATGTCGCAACGCATGAGCAAAAATGCCACGCAAGGCAGCCTCTTCAGTTCGCTGTTGGAAATGAAGGATTTCGTCGGCGGCCTGCCTTCCCGCCTCAACAATATCATGGATGCGATCACCAACAACGAGTTGGAAGTAAAAATCAAAGCCGTGGACGCGAAATTGGTTATGGAAGGATTCCAAAAGATTGCCAATCGCATCACGACGGGCATCGTCCTGGCCGCGCTGATTATGGGAGCGTCACTCCTGATGCAGGTCCAAACCAGCTTTCGAATATTTGGTTATCCCGGTCTGGCCATTCTCTGCTTTCTAGCCGCGGCGGTGGGAGGGTTCTGGCTGGTGTTTAGTATCTTTGTTCAAGACCAAAAAGGCCGGAAAAAATGAACCAGCTTGGACAGGGAGTGAAAAGGAAGCTTCAGTAAAAAATAAACGTGTGGTGGGCGATCCTCATAACCCTGTTGGGCACCGGTTTTCTCACCATCCTCTTCCTCCATCTACGGGCTGGAGAGAAATAGATGCATCAACGGTGGTTTGAGAGGTAAGCCGGTTGAGTGGGGCGTCTTCCGGTAGGTTCGGTCACGGCTGGTAGAGCCAGATGCGTTCGATCATCACAACCGCCTTGTCGTAATCCTTGGCGTGAACGAGACCGTCATCATCCTCCAAAACAAAGCCGCCACCGGCCTCGTCGATGCGAACGTGAACCTGCTGACCGAGTCCGTGGCGGCGCAGATGTTCCCTGATGCGGTCGAGCGGGTTCAGGCGCTGCACGGATGGCTCTTCCCGAACCTCGTTCGATAGGACGTCGTCGCCGATCGGGTGACGGCGGCCGCAGTTTCTCAAGAACATCCAGGCTGTGTGGCCGTGACGCAGCAGGGCTGCGTGGCACTTTTGGAACTTGCTTTCATTGGTCTTCATTGTTCTTTCCATTCACGCCCATCCACCGCTGGAGTCTGACCAGCCCGGGAGGGGACCGCTTGCGGAACAGCATCCGTCCTTTGGGTCGCCAATCGAACGAGGAATTAGGAAGGTCTTCTGGACGGTTCCGCGCCGAACAGCCTGATTCCGCTGCTGAGCCACTTGCCTATGACTACTATGCAGTACGATCACCGAAGTAGCAAGCCGTTCCTCTGATCCGGACCGACTCTTTACGACGAATTGCAGGGCGACCGCTCCGGTTGCCCGGCTGATAACAGCGGCTCCGAAAGCGTTCGGAGCCCTACAAACGGACTTTTCGAGCACGCTCTCCGGTGGGGTGAACACCCTATAGCGGTCGTACCGCTTCCCGTCTTATCCTCAGCAGGCGATGAATGTATTGCTGCTATACCCGGTGTTTCCGGACACGTTCTGGAGTTTCAAGCACGCCCTGAAATTCATTCGCAAAAAAGCTTCGTTGCCGCCGCTGGGACTGCTCACCGTGGCCGCCATGTTGCCGAAGGAATGGGGCAAGCGCCTCGTGGATGTGAATGTGCGGATGCTGCGCGACGAGGACCTGGCGTGGGCCGATGTCGTGTTCATCAGCGGGATGATCGCTCAACGGGACTCGGCGCACGAGCTTGTCGCCCGTTGCCGCGCGGCCGGCAAAACCATCGTCGCCGGCGGGCCGCTATTCACCATCGAGCACGAACAGTTTCCTGCCGTTGATCATTTCGTGCTGAATGAGGCGGAGATGACGCTGCCGGAATTCCTGCGCGACTTCGAGCGCGGCTGCGCTGAGCGGGTGTACACATCGTCGGAGTTCCCCGACATCCGCCAGACGCCGGCGCCGATGTGGGAGTTGGCGGACCTGCGGCGATACGCCTCGATGAGCGTCCAGTTCTCGCGCGGGTGCCCGTTCGACTGCGAGTTCTGCAACGTCACCGTCATGTTCGGACACCGGCCCCGCACCAAGACGACGGCACAGGTGATCGCCGAGTTGGACGGTCTCTGCCGGCTCGGCTGGCGCGGGACGGTTTTCTTCGTGGATGACAATTTCATCGGCAATCAACGGGCGCTCAAGGAGGAGTTGTTGCCGGCGTTGATCCAGTGGCAGAAAGGCAAGCGCGGCATCCCGTTTTACACCGAGGCGTCCATCAATCTTGCCGACGATGAGGAACTCATGCGGTTGATGGTCGAGGCGGGATTCAACCAGGTGTTCGTCGGCATCGAGACGCCCGACGAAGCAAGCCTCACCGAGTGCAACAAGCGCCAGAACCAGAAGCGCGACATGGTCGCCGACGTGAAACGGATCCACCAAGCGGGGTTGCAGGTGCAGGGCGGGTTCATCGTCGGGTTCGACAGCGACGCGCCGACGATTTTTCAGAGTCAGATCGAGTTCATCCAGAAAAGCGGGATCGTCACGGCGATGGTCGGGCTGTTGCAGGCCCTGCCCGGCACGAAGTTGCACCAGCGGCTCAGCCGTCAGGGCCGCCTGATCGGCCAAACCACCGGCAACAACGTGGATGGGACAACGAACTTCATCCCGCGGATGAACCGGGAGAAGTTGCACGAGGGATACAGGAGCCTCATGGGACACCTGTATGCGCCGGGGCCGTACTACCAGAGGATCCGCACCTTCCTGCGTGAGTACAGACCACGGAGGATTCCGGGCCGATGGAACTGGCGTTATCTCATGACGTTCGTTCATGCCAGCGTTCGCCTTGGCATCTTTGGTCGCGAACGCTACCATTACTGGGGTCTGCTTCTCTGGACGTTCTTCCGCCGTCCCTCCCTCTGCCCGCTGGCAGTCACTCTCTCCATCTACGGCCACCATTTCCGCAAGACCTGCCTGGCGTTGGGGTAATAACACGGAAGACTCGGCTTATGGGTGCGCTTGGTTGTAGCCGCACCATTGCCGCGGACGACTGCGGCGTCTCGTCCAACTCGGCTCATGGGTGCGTTCGCGAGCGCAGGTCCGATTTGGACTCGCGACTCCTGTCGGAGCTGAAGCCTGCGGCTACAGGATGCGCTCTTCAAGTCAACTTTGGCTGGGCGTGAGTCAGCGAATCGGTGGCGGCGGTTCCGGTTTGAAGAATTGCCCTTTGGCGCGGTTTCGTCGGCGCGCGAAAAAGTAGACGATGGCTCCAACCCAGTTCAGCAACACAACAATCAGAATCCAGACGATCTTGTCGTTGCCGGGCGGCTCGTTCGTGGCGCAATCGACAATCATCCAAATCCAAAAGGCGAAGAGGAGCGCTCCGACCATGCACATCGTCCCCATGAGAACGAAGGGGAAGAGGAAGAAGAACAAACTCACAGCCGTGACCATGGCAATAAGGTCGGGCGTCGGCTGCATGCACAAGAGATTGCACCCATGGGCTTCCTCGCGTCAAGCGCCTTGAGAAATTGCGCCTGCGAATCGTTTCCACCCGAGCGCAGCGTTGACAAGCGCGGGGATTGCCTGTAATGCTTCACGGTCAAGGGCGCTTAGCTCAGTTGGCTAGAGCACCTCGTTTACACCGAGGGGGTCAAAGGTTCGAGTCCTTTAGCGCCCACCAGCGCGTAGCGCGCTGGCAGTTGTCAGTAATCGGTTATCAGTCATCAGTTTCCCCCACTGATCACTGATAACCGATCACTGGCAACTGATCACTTGGCGTGGGGGTGTAGCTCAATTGGTTCAGAGCGCTGCCCTGTCACGGCAGAGGTTGCGGGTTCGAGCCCCGTCACTCCCGCCATTTCCCCCAGAGCGCAAGCGGCTTGATTCAGGCGGTTTGTGCTCTTTCTTTTTGCCCCCAGTTGCGCCTTCTTCCATCGCCAAAACACTCACCCAAAAAGGGTATAAATGCCCCATCGGGTGAGTGCCGGGGTGATAGTTTTCTTGGGGCGAAAACGGGGGCGGCCTTCAGGGGGGATCAGACGGCGGAACTGGCGGGCGGGGGAATGCGGCGGAAAAAGTTGGAGAGTCGAGGCTGAACTGCAACTGCTCGACAACCGCAACTTCAACTCGCCCTCGACTCTCCACTGCAATCTAAGCCTGATTGCGGGGAATGCAACTGATAGTTGTCATCCGAGAGCCAAAAGGATAACCCTTAACCCGCATATTTCACACGCCCGTGTGAAATATGCGCCTGCAAGGCCGACAATTCGGCGAAATCTGCCGCATTGTCGGGGCAACCCCGACACACAGAGTGTGTCGGCCTCGGGAGCGCCGCGCCCCCATGCGCGGCGCTCCCGAGGTGGATATTTCACAACTGCCTTCTGGCAGGTGTGAAATATCCAGGTTAACGCTTAGGTCTCTTGGATTGCCTCTTACCCCAGCGGATCGTCTCATAATTCGCGCTGAATTGCTTCGCGTTGAAAGGACGACGTTTTGAGCCCTTGCCTGCCTGTCTGTTCTCCGTCTTGCCTGCTGGTTTGTTCTCCGTCTTATCAACCGGTTTGGTCTCGGCGTTGGCTGCCTGTTTGTTCTCCGCCTTGCCTGCTGGTTTGATCTCTGCCTTGCCAACCGGTTTGGTCTCTGCGTTACTCATGATCTGCCTCCAGTCTAATCTTAACCTACAATTGGCCGACTGTCCCAACGGGTAATTCGCTCCGCCTTGGCTTTCTCCGGGATACCCAGTTGCCGTCTCGCTGCCCAACGCCGGGTCGGGCTGGCGGACAGCCTGACGCCTACCCGTTCTTGAGTCGGCTTTGTAGCCCCCTACAATACAATCCGTCCTCGTCCTTCGGCACCATTAGAGGTAAGAAGGTGTCATGAATCCAATCGAAATAGAATATCGAAACCATAAGATTGTGATACGGGACGAGATTGAATTCGCATCCAATGTCGTTACGCGGACGTTAGATAAACAGCCGGTTACCAGGAGGGTAATCGAAGTTGATGGCGTAGACGTAACCAGCCGTTGCCGTATGTCAAATACGGATGAAGAGAAAACTGAGGCAGCCAAGCGGTTTATTGATCGTATATACCCAAAAGGGAAGTCCGAGGGGAAGCATAAGGGTCAATAGGATTTCCCTTGGAGTTGAGTAAACCCCTGAGCAGGGAACCCGGTCGGCGATCTGTCGGGGAGCGGTTCCTTCGCGGGCGAGCGTAGGAGCCGAGCCTGGTAGCGTCAATCCCAATCAACCTCATTGACAAGACCTGGGTTTCTTCCAGCGGCGCGCTGGGCCAGCGCGCCCTACCGGGGCCGGTCCCTCGCATCGATCAAGCTTTGTTTCAGAAACGACCTGGCGTATGATGATTTCTCAGAATCATCGACCACGGAAGGCATCCATGTATAAGAACATTTTGCTCTGTACCGACGGATCACCGATTGCGGACGTTGCCGCCGATTACGCGATTCGTCTTGCCAAACAACTCGGAGGACGCGTCACGGCTCTCTACATTACCGATGTGCGCATGCTGGAGGGGCCCTGGCTGTCGGACGTCTCGGGTGCGCTCGGTGCGGGAGCCTATTCGGCGTTGTTGCCGCAGATCGAACAAATCCAGCGCGAGAAAAGCGACGCCATCTTGAAATCGGTGTCCAGCCGATGCGCGGCTCAGGGTGTGGCGTGCAAGGTCGCCCATGAGACCGGAGGTCTGGTGCGTACGATGCTCGGTTACGAAGCGGACGCCGATTTGCTCGTGCTCGGCCAGCGCGGCGAACACGCCAAATGGTCCGAAGGCATGCTCGGTTCGGGCGTCGAACGCATGGTGCGCGCTTCGTTCAAACCCTGTCTGGTGACACCGGACCGGTTCCGGCCGATTCAGCATATGCTTCTGGCTTACGACGGCAGCGCGGAATCCAACAAGGCCCTGCGCGCCGGACTCGATCTCGCCGCCAAATTGCGTCTGAAAATGACGATCGTCACGGTTTGCCAACGCGAGAACGAAGACGCCGCATCCAAAATCCTGCACGAAGCCCAACAACAGGCCACCGACAGCAAGCTCACGGTTCAGGTCCAACTCGGACACGGGAACGCCGAAACTGAAATCTTGCGACTGTGTGAGGAGACCGGGGCTGACCTCATGGTGATGGGCGCCTATGGCCATACCCGGATCCGTGAACTGATTCTGGGTTCAACCACGTCCCACGTACTGCAAAAGGCAAGGGTGCCGGTGTTGCTGGTGAGAGGGTAATCTGTGACCGGCGTTGGTTGGATGAGTGGATGTGGTAGCCGCAGGCTTTAGCCTGCGTTCGCGGACGCACCCGTGAAGGGTTCGGCTACTCGGCAGATGACGAAGCTCAAGATGAAAGCGTTTCCGCTGCCGCCAACTTCGTCTACTACGGCGGCAGTAACAAATAAAACCGGCGAGACGCCTGCTCCCGCAATGGTTATACTATTCTCTTATGTGTGGTGACTGGATTCGGTTTGACCGTAACGAGCTGGCAGGAGCGTTTGGGGATATTGGTACGGATTTACCCCTGGTGATCGGGGTCATTCTGATCGCCAAACTCGACAGCGCCAGCGCGTTGATTCTGTTCGGCGCCATGCAAATCTTCACGGGACTGGCCTATGGCCTGCCCATGCCGGTCCAGCCGCTCAAGGCGATGGCGGCGCTGGTCATGGCGCAGAAGCTGAGCGGCAACGTGTTGTTCGGCGGCGGGCTTGCCATCGGCGTCACCATGTTTCTATTGACTGTGACGGGGCTGATCGTCTGGCTGGCGCGCGTCGTGCCGAAAACGGTGGTGCGCGGCATCCAGTTCGGTCTGGGACTGCAACTCGCGTTGTTGGCCCTCAACAAGGATTTCGTCGGCGCCGATGGAGTCACGGGATATGTACTAGCCGGTGTGGCGTTCGTGATCGTGATCGCGTTGATGGGCAATCGGCGGTTTCCCGCGGCGCTGTTTGTGATTGCGCTCGGCGTGGCGTATGCCTTCGCGTTCAAGGTTCATCCTTCCGTGCTCTGGCGCGGAGCGGGCCTGTCGCTGCCGAAGTGGCACCTGGTGACATGGCCGGATATCGTGACGGGGTTTCTCGTGCTGACGATCCCACAACTTCCGCTGTCGCTGGGGAATTCGATTCTCGCCACGCGGCAGGTGGCGGAAGATTTCTTCCCCGATCGACGGCTGACGATCCGCCGCATCAGTTTTACGTACTCGCTGATGAACCTCGTTAACCCGTGGTTTGGCGGGATTCCAACCTGTCACGGTTCGGGCGGAATGGCCGGTCATTACACGTTTGGGGCGCGCACGGGCGGGTCAGTGATCATCTACGGCAGTCTGTTTCTGGTGATGGGCCTGTTTTTCGGGAGGACGTTTGGGGAATTCATTCAGGTGTTTCCCAGGCCGATTCTGGGTGTGATCCTGGCGTTCGAGGGACTGGCGATGCTGCTGTTGGTGCGCGACCTGGCGTCCTCGAAGCGCGATCTGTTTATCGCCGCGCTGGTCGGCCTGATGTGCAACGGCCTGCCGTACGGTTACGCCGTGGGATTGATTGTGGGGACAGGATTGGCTTATCTATGGAAGGAAAACAGCGATCACCCATGAAACCGGTGATTGCCATCGTGCCGGAGTCGATTACGCTGAGCCATCGATGGGATGGGCACGGATCGTTCTGCGGCGTGTCGTACTCGCGCGCCATCGAATTGGCGGGCGGCGTGCCGATGATTCTGCCGTTGACGCGTGATCGCGCGCTCTTGCGTCGCTGCCTGGCGAACTGTGGCGGTCTGTTGCTGATCGGCGGAGGCGACGTGAATCCCTCGCGATACGGGAGGCGGCTGTCGGCGGCGGAAAAGAAAACGCTCTGGGGCGTGGACGATTTGCGGGACGAAATGGAGATGCTTCTATGCCGCGCCGCGGCGAAACGGGATCTGCCGACATTGGGAATTTGCCGGGGGATTCAGGTAATGAACGTGGCCTTTGGCGGGACATTGTTCCCGCACGTCACGGGGCATCGCCATCCGAAGCCCGATGCGCGGGTTCATCGGATCGAATGGACCCGACAGGGATTGCTCCGACGCGTGTTGCGGGGCGTCGAGCGGGTGAACACGAGTCATCATCAGGCGGTGGACCGCGTCGCCCCCGGTTTTCAAGTAACGGCGCGCGCGCCCGATGGGGTCGTGGAAGCGATGGAGAAATCCGATGAGCGATTCTTTTGCAGCGTGCAATTCCATCCGGAGCGGTTGGTCTCAATCGCCCCACAGTTCCTACGGCTGTTTGAAGCGTTCGTGAGAGCCGCCCGACGGAGCTGAGAGCCCCTAACAAAATTGTAGCCGCAGGCTTCAGCTCCGACAGGAGTCGCGAGTCCTAATCGGACCTGCGCGGGAAGGGCGCACCCGTAAGCCGAGTCGAACGAGACGCCGCGGATGTATGCGGCAACGGTGCGGCTACGGTGATGGGGTTTGTTGGCCCGCCGGAGCCGTTGCGGAGCCTGGGGTTGACGTCGGAGCTGCGGCGGGCTCGGCTTCGGGTGCTTCTTCGGGCTGCGGTTGTTGCGGTTGGCTGCGCGTCGGACCGAAGGTGACCTGCTCGGTGCGGACCAGCGAATTGAGCCAGCTTGAAAACAGCATCTGGCGATCGCGTTGAAGAAGTTGCTGCACGAATTCGGCCTTTCCCGTTTTCAGGTCCGACGGATCGGCCGGTTTGCGATCCCTGAGATGGAAGAAAACTCCGCCTTCCTCGGTGGGAATCAAGCTGCTGACGGCGTTGGTCGCCATCCCGAGTGATGCCTGTTGAATTTGGCCGGCGGCTGGAAAATCGAGTTTTTCATCGGAAGCGGCAAAAGGCCCGTAGGATTTGGGCTCCAGCTTGAGTTCCGCGCAGGCCTGGTCGAAATCCTTCCCGCTCGCGATCAGTTTCTTGACCTGTGTCAGATCCTCATCGGCCTGCTTGATCGTGGCCTCGTATGTCTTCTGCAATTTGAGTTGGTGGACGACCGTTGTTTTGATCTGTTCGAAGGGGGAGATCTCGCTGGGTTTTGAGGCCGCAGACTCCAGAACGTAATACCCGCCTTCACCGGGAACGGGATCGCTAAAGGGAGCGTCCGGGCTCAAAGAAAACGCCACCTGATTGAACACGGGTCCCGCCTCGATTTCTGGGATGGCGTTGGTCGGGCCGAAAAAGTCGGTCTCTTTCATCGTTACACCGAATTCGGAACACAGTTTCGCGAAGTCCGGTCTCTGTCCGCCGGGTTCCTGGACGAGTTTGACGGTCAATTCCGTGGCGCGGTCCTGGGCCGCCCGGTCGGCGCGGAGTTGGAGCAGGTCTTCGCGGACGGTATCCTTCACCGTTTCGAGCGGCTTGGCGACGTTGTTGGTATCCGAATATTTCGCCTTGTTGCGATCATAGAATTCCGACAAATCCGCGTCTGTGATTTTGGCGGTTTTCCTGGCATCGGCGGTCGGGAAAAAGGCGTACCGGACTTTCATCTGTTTCGGGACGCGAAACCCCGACTTGTTTTTCTGGAAGAACGCCCTGGCTTCGTCGTCGGTCACGGTGACGGGCACCGTATTGCTGGCGGCATTGAATTCGACGAGGTCAATCTGGAGTTTTTCGTGCAGAGGCTCGTAAGCCAACCGGAGTTCTTCGGGGGTGACTTTTGCCGCGGAGGTGACCAGCGACTGGAGTTGCGCCATGATCAGATCCTCGCGCATCACCTGTTCGAACAACTCCTCGCTGATGCCATGCGTGTTCAACTGGATCATAAACAGTCGCTGCCGCTCCTTGTCGTACTGTCCCGATTCGTTTACGAACATATTGCGAATGTGCTGGACCACGTCGTTGTCGGACACCCGAATGCCGAGTTCCCGGGCTTTGCGCAAGAGCACGATCCGCAGGACGGGTTGCTGGGTCAGTTGATCCCGAGTTTCCGCCGTGAGGGGCAGTTCTCGTCCCGTATTGATGATATACTGCGCTTGGAAGACGTTGCGGGCTTGTTCGAATTCTCCCGCGTTGATCGGTTTTCCGTGGATCGTCGGAAGGTTGGCTTCGCGAGTCTTGGAGCCGCTGCTGGTCGTGAACAACGCAATGAAACCAGGAATCAACAGGGCCAGAATCGCTGCGAAAATCCAGCGCGAATGCTTTCGAATCCGTTCACCATGTGCAATAAACATTGTGGTTTTTCCCTCTAGAGTGAAACGCGAGAATAACTGCCGCACGCATCCTCGTCAAACCCCAAAATCATTGGTAGAGTGCCCGCCTTTGATATGAAGATCATTGCCGACCTCAATATTCCGTTTATCCGAGAGGCGTTCTCGTCGCTGGGTGACGTTGAATTGATCGCCGGCCGCCAGATCAACGCAGCCGCCGTGCGCGACGCCGACGCGCTTCTGGTGCGCTCGGTCACGCCCGTGAACGCGGCGTTGCTGGACAATTCCAGGGTGAGATTTGTCGCCACCGCCACCATCGGAACCGACCACATCGATCAGGCTTACCTGCGCCAGCACGGCATCGGGTTCGCCAGCGCACAGGGAAGTAACGCCAATTCCGTGGCCGAATACCTTGTCGCCGCGATGCTGGGAATCGCCCATCGCAAGCAATACCGGCTCCGCGGGAAGACGCTCGGCGTCGTCGGTGTCGGCAACGTCGGCAGTCGGGTCGTCCGTTACGCTGAAGCGCTCGGGATGCGAGTGCTCCAGAACGATCCGCCGCGCGAACGGGCCGAATCGACAGGGCGCGCTGGCCCAGCGCGACGGGAAGGGGACGGACAGCCCGGCGGTCTGTCCCTACCAGCATTCGTTTCCCTGGATCGTGTTTGCGCGGAGGCCGACGTCATCACGCTTCACGTGCCCCTGATGCGCGAGGGCGAAGACGCCACGTACCACTTGTTCGATGGTGCCAGGCTCGCTGCGCTGGACCGTCGTCCGTTGCTGATTAATTCCGCGCGGGGTGCAGTTGTGGACAACCCGGCCCTGCTAAGAGCCATCGACAACAAGTCGATCAGTGCCGCGGTGTTCGATGTTTGGGAGAAGGAACCCAACATTTCGATGGAACTGCTAAACCGGGTCGACATCGGCACGCCGCACATTGCCGGGTACAGTTTCGACGGCAAGGTGAAGGGTACATCGATGATTTTTGGCGCGGTCTGCCGGTTCTTCGAACTCAAGCAGACGTGGGATCCAGCGCCGTTGATGCCGACTCCCGCCGTTCCTTCTATCGAACTTGCCGTCAGCCCGGAGGACGACGAAGAAGACATCCTGAGCCGTGCGATCAAGCAAGTCTACGACATCACCGCCGACGACGCGGCATTGCGGAAACGCGCCGCTGACCCCGATCGAATCGGGCCAAGCTTCGACAAACTGCGCGCCGAGTATCCGGTGCGACGTGAGTTTTTCAATACGGAGCTGGCGTTGCGTGGAGCAAGCGATGAACTGAGGAAGAAGTTCAGCGCGTTGGGGTTCAGGGCCATTAACTGATTTCGGAGGGGCACGCTTCTGCGTGGCCATCTCTTCCAGACAAGGACGCGCGGAAGCGCGTCCCTCCGACGAAATCCAACGACAAGGCGCTGCGACACGATGGCGCGCATGGCACACTTCGAAGCTCAGAGTGAGACAGCGGATTGGGACATGGCACAGTGTGGCCAGGCGCGTGGAAACTCCGAAGTGACTCCCATTATGACAGTTGCATAAGCTGTCATTTGGATGGCACGGACATAGCTAATGTGTCTGTGGTGTTTTGCACTGAAAAGGAGCTTTGACTCATATGGCGAAAGTTCTCGGAATCGATTTAGGTACAACCAATTCATGTATGGCGGTGATGGAAGGCGGCGAACCTGTCGTTGTTCCCAACGCTGAAGGCGGGCGTACCACGCCCTCGATCGTGGCATTCACGAAATCCGGCGAGCGTCTCGTCGGTCAGGCGGCCAAACGCCAGGGGGTCGTCAACCCGAAGAACACGGTTTACTCGATCAAACGTTTCATGGGCCGCAAGTATGAGGAAGTCGAGTTGGAACGCAAGCGCGTGCCTTACGACGTCGTGCGCGCGTCCAACGGCGATGCCGCCGTCAAGATTGTCGTCGGCAACGAGGAGAAGATTTACAGTCCGCCGGAAATCTCGGCCATGATTCTGGCCAAGATGAAGACCGACGCCGAAGCCTACCTCGGCGAAAAGATCACGGAAATCGTTGTCACTGTTCCCGCCTACTTCAACGATGCGCAACGTCAGGCGACCAAGGACGCGGGCAAGATCGCGGGCCTCGAAGTCCTGCGCATCATCAACGAGCCGACCGCGGCGTCTCTCGCGTACGGTCTGGACAAGAAGAAAGACGAACACATCGCGGTGTATGACCTCGGTGGCGGCACGTTCGACATCTCGTTGTTGTCGATCGGGGACGGCGTGTTCGAGGTGCTGGCGACCAACGGCGACACGCATCTCGGCGGCGACGATTTCGACGAACGCGTGATGAACTGGATCATCGACGATTTCAAGTCCGAGACGGGGATTGACTTGAAAAAGCAGGCCGACGCCCTTCAGCGGATCAAGGAGGAATCTGAAAAGGCGAAGATCGCGCTCTCCAGCGCGATGGAATACGAGATCAATCTGCCGTTCATCACTGCCGACGCGACCGGGCCCAAGCACATCGTGAAGAAACTGACGCGCGCCAAGCTCGAACAACTTTGCGACGAACTCGTCGAACGCACGATTCGTCCCGTCGAAGCCTGCCTGCGGGACGGCAAACTCGACATGTCGAAGGTGGACGAACTGGTGTTGGTCGGCGGCATGACGCGGATGCCGAAAGTGATCGAGACCGCGCGCAAGCTCATCGGCAAGGCGCCGCATCAGGGCGTGAATCCCGACGAAGTCGTTGCCGTGGGCGCCGGTATCCAGGGTGGCGTGCTCAAGGGCCAGGTCAAACAGGACATCGTCCTGCTCGACGTGACGCCGTTGTCGCTCGGCATCGAGACGCTGGGCAACGTGTTCACGACGTTGATTCCGCGCAACACAACCATCCCGACCCGCAAGAGTGAGATTTTCTCCACGGCGGCGGACAGCCAGACGAGTGTCGAAGTGCACGTGTTGCAGGGCGAACGTCCCATGGCGCGCGACAACAAGACGATTGGCCGGTTTCATTTGACCGAACTCCCTCCCGCGCCGCGCGGGGTGCCGCAGATCGAAGTGACGTTCGACATCGACGCCAACGGGATCCTGCACGTCTCCGCGAAGGACCTTGGCACGGGGAAATCCCAGAAGATCACCATCACGGCCTCGAGCGGTCTCAACAAGGACGAGGTCGAAAAGATGCGCAAGGAAGCCGAGGCCCACGCAGAGGAGGACAAGAAACTGCGCGAGCAGGTCGAGTTGAAGAACCGTTGCGATGCGCGGGTTTATGAGACCGAGAAGCTGATGAAGGAGCACAAGGAGATCCTCGGCGACGACCAACGCAAGAAACTCGAGGACGCCATTGAGAAGGTCAAGGACGCCCTCAAACGCGAGGATGCCGACGCGATGAAGGTCGCCGAGGAGCAGTTGACCGAAGTGTGGCATGCGGTTTCGTCCGAGATCTATGCGAAGGTGCGCGAGAAGACTTCCACGGGCGGCCCTCAGCCATCGCAGCCATCGCAGCCGTCGCAACCGGCGCAGGAGCCGGGCGCAGAGGCCAAGACGGGCAAGAAGGAAGGCGACGTGGTGGACGCCGACTTCGAGATGGTGGACGAAGACAAGAAGAAGTGAGTTTTTAGCGGCGCTCCGGGAGCGCCGATCGACAGGAACCGAGAGAAGCGACGGTCGCAGACCGCCGCTACAAGAACAACTGGAACAACAGGAGCGATGAAATACATGAACGTGAAACCGTTGGGCGATCGGGTGCTGGTGCAGCCGATCGAACAGGACGAAGTGAAGAAGGGTGGGATCATCATTCCCGACACCGCCAAGGAGAAACCGCAGGAGGGCAAAGTGGTCGCCCTGGGCACGGGCAAGCGCGACGAGGATGGCAAGCTCATCCCGTTCGAGGTCAAAAAGGGGGATCGGGTGCTGATCAGCAAGTACGGCGGCACGGAGATCAAAATCGACGGCAAGGACTATCAGATCATGCGCGAGGATGACATCCTCGGCGTGATTGAATAACGAAGAGGAAAAGGAGTCATTTGATATGGCAGCAAAACAATTGAGGTTTAACGAGGACGCGCGCAAGTCGTTGCTGCGCGGCGTGGAGAAATTGAGCCGGGCCGTCAAGATCACGCTCGGCCCCAAGGGCCGCAACGTGGTGCTCGACAAGAAATTCGGTTCGCCCACGATCACCAAAGACGGTGTGACCGTGGCGAAGGAGATCGAACTGGAAGATCCGTGGGAAAACATGGGCGCCCAGATGGTGCGCGAAGTCGCCAGCAAGACCAGCGATGTCGCCGGCGACGGCACGACCACGGCCACGGTGTTGGCCGAGGCGATTTATCGTGAAGGACTGCGCAACGTGACCGCCGGCGCCAATCCGATGGCGTTGCAGCGCGGGATCGGCAAGGCCGTCGAGGCCGCGGTCGGTCAACTGAACGCGATCAGCAAGAAGGTCAAGGACCGCAGCGAGATCATGCAGGTGGCGACCATCTCCGCCAACGGCGACAAGACCATCGGCTCGATCATTGCCGACGCGATGGACAAAGTCGGCAAGGACGGCACGATTACGGTTGAGGAAGCGAAGAGCATTGAGACGACGCTCGACGTTGTCGAAGGCATGCAATTCGACAAGGGCTATCTCTCGCCCTACTTCGTCACTAGCGCCGAGACGATGGAAGCCGTGCTCGAAGACGCGTATATCCTCATTCACGAGAAGAAAATCAGCAGCCTGAAAGACCTGCTGCCGCTGCTGGAGAAGGTCGCGAAACTCAGCAAACCGTTGCTGATCATCGCCGAGGAAGTCGAAGGCGAAGCGTTGGCGACGTTGGTCGTCAACAAGCTTCGTGGCACCATCCATGTCGCGGCCGTCAAGGCCCCCGGCTTCGGAGACCGCCGCAAAGCGATGATGGAAGACGTCGCCATCCTCACCGGCGGCAAGTTCCTCAGCGAAGATCTCGGTGTCAAACTGGAGAAGGTCGAATTGGACGACCTGGGTCGCGCCAAGAAGATCGTGATCGACAAGGAGAACACCACGATCGTCGAAGGCAACGGCAAACAGAGCGACGTACAGGGCCGGATCAACCAGATTCGCAAGGCCATCGAGGAAACCACCAGCGATTACGACCGCGAGAAGTTGCAGGAGCGGTTGGCCAAGCTCGCCGGCGGTGTCGCCGTCATTCACGTCGGAGCGGCGACCGAGACCGAGATGAAGGAAAAGAAGGCGCGCGTCGAGGACGCGTTGCACGCGACCCGCGCGGCTGTCGAGGAAGGCATTGTCCCCGGCGGTGGCGTGGCATTGATCCGTTGCCTGGATGTGCTCGGCAGCCTCCGTCTCAAGGGCGACGAAGCCATCGGCGCGCAGATTGTGATTCGCGCCATTGAGGAACCGTTGCGCCAGCTCGCGAACAACGCGGGCGAGGAAGGTTCTCTCATCGTCCAGGAAGTCAAGAGCCGCAAGGGCTGGGAAGGCTTCGATTGCGACAAACTGGAGTATGTGGACATGGGCAAAGCGGGCATTATTGATCCCACCAAGGTCACCCGGTTCGCCTTGCAGAACTCCTCCAGCATCGCCGGTCTGCTGCTGACCACCGAATGCTGCATCACCGAAGTGCCTGAGAAGGAGAAATCTTTCGCAGGGCCTCCGGGCGGCGGCATGGGCGGCATGGGTGGCATGGGCGGCATGGACTACTAGCCGAACGGCTGAAAATTCATCGTGGACAGGGGCGGTGGCAACACCGCCCCTCCCGCGTTGACAAAATTAGAGCTTGTAATTGCGGGCCAAATGGCGAAGACTGTAATCTCTCTAAGTGATGAAAAGCAAATACCTCGATTCTGCCATGCAACAAGTGCCCAATCCTGAACTTTTGATCAATATTGTTTCCCGACGTGTCCGGCAGTTGACTCAAGGACATCGTCCCCTCACACAAACGGATCCAAAGATGGATTACGCCGACATCGCGCTGAAGGAAATCGGCGAGGGCAAAATCGGCTACGAAATCCCTTCCGACGCCGAAGTTTTGGAAAGCGAAGCCAAGAACTCCTGACCATTCACAGGACGCAAGCATTCGGCTTGCGGCCACGATTTGTCCGCACGAATGTAACCAGGGCGCCTCTGTCGCCGTCTTTCTGTCTTCCACCCCGACAGAGCGTCAGACCTGTAGCGGCGGTCTGTGACCGCTGATCGCTTAGAACACAGACTCCCATGGCGCTCACAGAGCGCCACAGCAAATTGATACACTGGAGACACGCCTCCTGACCGGTCAGAACCGGATCGCGTCGCCATCGGACGGGAAGGTAACTTTCATGGGTCGCAGCCCTTGGACCGCCCGCTTTCGCAGCGTCTTCAACCGGGCGTGAGCCGACCGGCTCAGGTGAGTGAACGCCACGTGTTCGACAGGGTGATTCTGGAGGAATTCCAGGATCCTATCGGGAGGGCAATGCGCGAGTTCGACAATCAACAGATCGAGCGGCACGGCCCATAACGCCTCCAGATCCTCTGGCCGTCCGATGTCGCCCGAATACGCGAGCCGTTTGCCTTTCGCCTCCAGGAGCAGGGAGAATGCGTCGAAGCCTACGCCCGAATGTTTGGTGGCGAACCGGCGTTGGGCCTCGTTGAGGTGCGAGGTGCGAAAGGCGCGAACGCGGACGTTGCCACAGTGCGCCGTCGTGCCGTCCTCCAATCCGTGCCACTCCAGCGGGAACTTGAACAGCGGTTCATAAAGGTAGCAGGCGTGCAACCAGCGTTTCAGGGGAGCGATTGCGCGGCGTGGCATCCAGAGGGGCAGGGGACGTTCGCGTTGCTCCAGCCACATCGATTGAATCAGCATCGGGAGACCGCCGACATGGTCGCTGTGCGTGTGCGTAATGAAGACCGCATCAATCGAGTCGAAATCCACCCCCATCCGTTTCAACGTGTGACTGCACGGTTCGCCGGCGTCGAGCAGAATCGTTTGTCCGGCCATCTGCAGGAGCAACGAGGCGTGATACCGGTCGCCGGAGGGCAAGCCGTCGGAGGTTCCGAGAAACTGGATGCGATCGCTCATGGTGTGCACCGGGTGTATTCGACGAACGAATGATCTTCCGCTTCCTGCCGCGAAACCTCGCGCCACTGGGAGCGGTCGAATTCGGGGAATTTGGCGTCACCGCTGGTTTCCTTGTGAACGTGAGTCAGCAGCAAGGTATCCGCGCGGCTGATGGATTGTCGGTAGATGTCGGCGCCGCCGATGATGAACACCGTCTCGACGCGCTGTTCCAGGCAGAAGTCGAGAGCGCTTTCCAGATCGCCAAACATGCGGACGTCGTCGGGCGCGCGGAATTGCGGGTTGCGGGTGAGAATGATGTTGGTCCGGCCCGGCAACGGTTTCCCGATGGACTCGTAGGTCTTGCGGCCCATGATGACGGGATGACCCAGTGTCAGGCGCTTGAAACGTTTAAGGTCGTCGCTGATATGCCAGGGAATTCTGCCCCTGCTGCCGATCGTGCCGTCTTCAGCCAGCGCGGCGATGAGGGCGATCTTCATACGGCGACTTTGAACTTGATCCTGGGGTGTGGGTGGTAGTTTTCCAGCATGAAATCCTCGAACTTCAGCTCTTCGAAAGGTTTCCCCGCGACGACCAGCTTTGGCAGCGGTCGCGGTTCCCGTTTCAGTTGTTCCCGCAGCCCCGGTACGTGATCGTATTCCGCCATACCGCTGCCGGGTCGGGCGGTGTAAACATGCGCGTCCACGATCGTATGGCTGAACCAGCCGGCCTCCATCGCGACCTCCTGTGCGATCATCTGGGTGAGCGCGGCGTAGCACGCGAGATTGAAGGGAATCCCCAACGCGATATCGCCGCTGCGTTGCGTGAGATGACAATTCAGTTTGTTGCCCTGGGCATTGAAGACAAAACTGTAATGGCAGGGAGGAAGCTTGCTCGTCGCCGCGTTGCCCGGTTCCCATGCCGTGACGACCATCCGTCGGCTGGTGGGTTCCTTCCGCAACGTGTCGAGCACGTACTGGATCTGGTCCACCTCGCGGACCTGCCATTGGCCTTTCTCGTCCTGGTAAGGGTGGGGGAACCGACGCCAGTACCGGCCGTACGCCGTATCAAGGTTTCCCTGGTCGTCCGCCCAGGCGTCCCAGATTTTGGTGTGCTGGCGGAGGTTGCGGATATGGTCTTCGCCCGATAAATACCAGAGCAACTCGCGCAGCACGGACGTCCAGTTCACTTCCTTGGTCGTCAACAACGGAAACCCTTTGGAGAGGTCCACCTTGTAGTGCGCCCCGAAATACGAAATCGTGTCGACCCCCGTGCGGCTTTGCTTGAGAGTGCCCTGCTCCAAAACCAGTCTGACAAGATCCAGGTATTCTTTCATGCTCGGTGGTGATTGGTTCTCCCCTCCGCGAATACTAGCGAGTGGCAAGAAAAAATCTAGGACTTTGTTCCAGGGAATCATCTGGCGCTGCCTCCACAGTAGCACGGGCGGCTCGCCCGTGTCGTCCGTCATCCCCAGAACAGCAACGGGCGGAACGCCCGCGCTCCTCTGACAGGAATCCCAATCAACGGCTCGGCGGGAGCCTCGCCCTCCACGGACCCGGTCAATCAGCGAGAAATTTGGAGGGCGAGCCTCCCGGCGAGCCGCAGCGGCTGCACCCCAAAAAATCTGAGATGCGCCTTGCATACGTTTGGATTTGCTTTCGGGGTGTCACCGGGTTAGGCGTTGACCATGAGACGTAAATCGCAGGCGACAGTTCGGGTTCTACTCGCGGGAATGCTGGTGCTCTCCCTGGCTGGTTGCGGCAGGAAAGACGACAAACCGGCAGCGAGGGACGCTGCGACGGAGGAGCCGGCTCACACAGAGCAACTGACACCCGAGAAGTTGCGATACGCGCAGGCTGCGGAACCGTTCGTTCACGCCATTGCCATCCAAAAGTACGAACAAGCGTATGATTTCTTGTCCAGCCACGCGAAGGCGCGCATGACGCTCAACCAGTTTGTCGCGCCGCCGGACGCGCTCACGTTCCAGCGCAACGAGCAGTCGCCGTTCCTGAACGTCACCGCCGCCAACTTCGTTGAACTGATGAAGAAGCTCGAGGACGTGTACGGCGTGCCTCAGTCGGTCGAATCACTGGGTGTGTTTTCCACCGACCTTGGCGTGCTTGCTCGCCGCAACCTGGAAGGGGCAGGGATCGTTGAATCGGCGTCTGCGATCGGCGGGATGTCGGATGCTATTGCAGCTGATATTCGTCGCGCCAGCGTTCATGGTGAGATCGCCACGGCGTTGACACCCGACCAACTCCGGCAAGCGGCGACGGAGAGCGACATGAAACCCGAGGATCTTCAGAAAGATCCAAACTTCAAGCCGTCATTCAACGTGAAAATCGTCTTGGTAGAGGAGGACGGCCAACTCAAAGTCGGCTACTTCGAGTTCCTGCCGGCTGAGCGGTGGAATTGAGATTCTTCAAGATTGGGCTGCTGATTACGTCTTGCCTGTAGCCGCAGGCTTTAGCCTGCGCGGGAAGGACGCACCCATAAAGGGTGCGGCTACGGGAGAAGCGGTGCTGTCGCAAGGTAGCAGCACCTTCCTACTTCGCCCGCAAGGTATCGAGGTTGTTCTTGGCCTGTTGGACCAGGGCCTGGAACTTGGCCAACTGATCCGGCGCGAGCAGGAGCCGGGACCGGGCCGTGTGACTGCTCTGCAGTGCGGCCTGAATGGTGCCGGGTCGGTTGTTGCTGCTGAAGGCGGCAACGCGGAACCCGCCTTTGGTCACGTAAACGGCGCTGAAACTGGGTAAGGCGGATACCGTGCGGTTGATCTTGATGATGTAGTCAATGCCATCCAGGAGAGAATCCAATTCGTCGTAGTCGATAATCGTTATGTCCTCGGGCCGGTTGTTCTCTTTCAATCCAATGGCAATGCCGTACTCCTTTCTCCCCGTTCCGGCGTCTTTGGATTCTTTGCTCCTCACCGACGCGGTTCCTGCCTGGGCGAACATCGATCCGATCGGGGCCACGCCTTTGATGATGACGGTGCCCGTCTGCGCCTCGAACGCTTCCAGTTTGGTCTTGGGCGCGTTGGTGTCGACGATGACAACCGTGGTCGTCTGGGGATCGAATGTTTGCGGTTCGCTGTCGGCCAGCATGGCGTCTTGCGCGCGGGCAGTGGCAGCCAGTACCAAACCGACAACAGCCATCGTGAGGAGGAAGTTGAATTTGCGCATGGATCGTATTCCTTTTGTAAGGGTTACCCTCTCTGACGCACCGGGCCGCCGAATCTTCAGAATGAGAGCCACTAACAAAACCGACTCCCCTGTAGCCGCACCCTTTATGGGTGCGCCTTTCCCGCGCAGGCTGAAGCCTGCGGCTACGGGAACGCGGTTTTGTCCGGCGCTCTTAAGACCGCAGCTTCGCGGTGATCAACGGGACGAGGTCGGCGATCTTCACTCGCTCCTGTTTCATCGTGTCCCGGTCGCGGAGCGTGACGGTGTCCTGCAATTCCGGGCCTTTCTCGCCCAGCGTTTCGAAGTCGATCGTCGCGCACCACGGCGTGCCCTGTTCGTCCTGATACCGGTAGCGCTTGCCGATGTTGCCGCGGTCGTCCCATTCCGTGCTGAAATGCGGTTGCAACAGCTTGAACACTTCCCTGGCCTTCTCCACCAGTGGCGGTTTGTTGCGCAGTAACGGGAACACCGCCACTTTCACCGGCGCGATCCGCGGGGCGAACCGCATCACGATGCGGGTGTCGGTCTGGCCCTTTTCATCCGTCGTGGTTTCCTCGGCGTAGGCGGAGCACAAGAGAGCAAGCGCGATGCGGTCAACGCCCGCTGAAGGTTCGACCACGTGTGGGATGTATTTCTCTTTGGATTCGTCGTCGAAGTATTCCATGCTCTTGCCGGAAAACTTTTGGTGCTGGCTCAGATCGAAGTCGCCGCGCGCTGCGATCCCTTCCAGTTCCTGCACGCCGAACGGGAAGGCGAACATCACATCCACGCAGGCGCTGGCGTAATGGGCGAGTTCGTCCTTCTTGTAGGTGTAAATGCTCAGCTTCTCTTTCGGCAGGCCGATGGATTCGTACCATTTGAGGCGTTCCTCGACCCAATAGCTGTGCCAATCGGCATCCGTGCCGGGTTTGACGAAGAACTCCAGTTCCATCTGTTCGAATTCCCGGCTGCGGAAGGTGAAATTGCGCGGGTTGATCTCGTTGCGGAACGCCTTGCCGATTTGGCCGATGCCGAACGGCACCTTCTGGCGCGAGACGCTGAGGACGTTGAGAAACTGCACGAAAATGATCTGAGCCGTCTCCGGCCGCAGATACACGCGACTCGATTCGTCCTGGAGCGGACCCGCGAAGGATTCGAACATCAGGTTGAACGGGCGCGGCTCCGTGAGATCCTTGGAACCACAGGCGGGACATACGACCCCTTCGGGCAGTTTGAATTTCTTCTCGGCAGCGCTGCCGGTCTCGATGATGAGCGCCTTGCCGTTTTCCTCGCAAAGTTGATCGGCGCGGTATCGCTTCTTGCAGGCGCGGCAGTCCACCATCGGATCGGTAAACGCGGCCGTGTGCCCGCTGGCCTCCCAGACGCGCGGGTGGGTGATGATGGTGCCCTCGATGCCGACCACGTCGGTGCGGCTGCGGACGACGTCGTTCCACCAGGCGTCCTTGATGTTGCGTTTCAATTCGGCGCCGGCCGGGCCGTAATCCCAGAACCCGTTGATGCCGCCGTAAATCTCCGACGATTGGAAGACAAACCCGCGCCGCTTGCATAACGCGACGATCTTTTCCATCACGCTCGATTGCTTTTTCTCTGCCATAGCAGCGCGGACTATGGCGAAACCCGGGAGCCAAGTCAAGAGAGCCGCGCTGTCTCTCCGACATGTGGGAGCGGTTTCCAACCGCGATCTGCTGCCGAGGCAGTTTTCAACCGCGGATGAACGCAGATGGATGCAAATGTCTGAAGGAATTGTAGGGCGCGAATGCCCGAAGGGTTTCGCGCTATTCCGGCAGTGCCACACCACGCCGCCGAGACGGCGACCTCTACACCCGCGCCCAAATCCGTTTGGAGGGCGAGCCTCCCGGCGAGCCGCCCCCTGGGCCGAGGCACCTCACCCATCCAACGGGCTTTTCACCCCAAGACCCGGCTTGCGCATCACATGCGTATAGATTTGGGTTGTGGATACGTCGTTGTGACCGAGCAATTCCTGCACGGTGCGGATGTCCGACCCATCCTCCACGAGATGGATAGCTTGATCCCGGTTGTCATGCTGAGCTTATCGAAGCATCTCTTCGTTTGCATAATTGGCTGGTGCGCGACTTTCACGTATACATCCTCGCCAGCCGATCAGGTGTTCTGTATATCGGCGTCAGAGGGAAAAGAAGATCGCTTTTGTGATCCGGGGTTTGTGTATTTGCACTGCTGTCCAAAATCAGATTATTTTGGACAGCAGTGTACTTGACCCCGGAGACTACTTCCCCCGACGTCGTATGGCACGGTTGCCCCATTCCACACCAATCCCCCGTCATCACTGGACTGAGCCCTTCATTTAGAAGGTGAGGATGGCGTCCACGCTGACTGTCAACTGATTGTGGTCGCCGCTGTTGAAGACCGCGCGGTCAGCGTAGTCGTAGCGAACTTCCGGTCGGAACAGCAAGTTCGAGAGGATTTTGTCTTTTGGGAACGGCTTGATGGCCACGCCCACGGTGGCCGCATAGTAGTCGGCACTGACGGGCGCACCGGTGGAGAAGCCATTGGCGGCATCTTTGTACCACTCCAGCCGGGTGTTCAGTGTGAAGTGCGGATCAAACGCGTAGCTGCCGTAGCCAGCCACACCGCCCCACTGCTTGGCCCCGCCCGTTAAGCTGGGGATGTGCGGAGTCTCGTCGTAGTCAAAGCCCATGCCGAGGCTCAATTTGTCAGTGATCTTCCGTGTGACAACCAAGTCCAAGGCGGTCCACCAGTGGCTGTTGTCCCCGTGAGGCAGATTCCGTCCGACGCCTGTCGGAAACTCCGGGCCTTCCGTCATCACGAAAATAATGGAAGTCTTGTCGTTGGGCGTAAAGGTCACGCGACCCAAGAAGTCCAGAGAATCGTTGGAGTCTTCCACAGACTGATTCCAGCCGCGCGTAAAGCCGGCATCAAACGTCCACTGGGGGTTCAGCACGTAGGTGAGCAAAGCGCCCGTCTGCGTGCCCGGCTCGGCATAGAGAAACTGATAACTATAGGAATAGAGCGCCCTGGCCGGATCACCGAAGGCCCCGTAGATGTTGGCGCTGAATTGCTCGAAGCCGGCCAACTCAATCCATTTACCCACGCGGAGTCGCATCGGCAAGTCGGGGAAGGTCACGTCCATATAGGCTTGGAGCAGGTCCCATTGGTTGCGACCCTTCTGCGTATCCCCCAGCCCATTCGAATGGATGAACGCCGCATCCGCACCATAGATGCCTTCCACGTGGAAGCCTACGTCAAACTTCTTCTTTGTCGGATCAACCGTGCGCTCGACGTTCAAACTAACCTTGTCAAGGATCGCCTCGTTTTTGAAACTGTCATATCCGATGAAGGTCGGGCTGCCTTTGTGCGATGAACTGAAGTCATACATGTACCCGCCTTCGACATAGCCGTAGATGTTGATGCTGGCCTTATTCAAAGGGTCGGCGATAACCGCCTTGCCCAAACCACTCATCAATAACCCAGACGGCGGCGCGGTCTGTTCCACGGCAGCCGGCGTCACTGCATTAGTGCTGGCGGGCGCCGCCGCCTCATCGGCCCGCGTCAGCGTTGCCGCTAATGTCCCTACCGCCACACATACTCCCAAGATAAATATCCGATTCGCCTTCATGATTCCTGCATGCCTACGTTTGTTGTTAATGGTTTTCACAGGCAGACCAACCCGTTAGCACAGGGGTTTCTAATAACCGATTGCGGGCTTATGCGATTCACCGTCTCAATAGAGGATCAGATCGTTCGCCTCGGTTCCTGTATCACGAAGTACCGCCACAGGACAAGGAGCTCGTTCGAGGATTTCGAGGGTGGTATCGCGCTGCCAGAACCAGCGCATCGGTTTTCGATAGCGGCTGGTCATGACCACGAGGTCCGGGTTCATTTCGGTGATTTCGTAGAGAATCTGTTGCACCGGCTTGCCGATGGCGACGATGATCTCCGTGGCGATCCCGTTGCCGACAAACAGGTGGGCAAAGCTCTGCAGTTTCTGATCCGCCGCGTCATGAATGCTCTTCAACAATTGCTCCCGCGACTCTTCGGAGTCGGTCTTTGGGAGGTCCTCCTCCACGATATGTAACAAAGTGACGGTTGTCTTCAGCGCCCGCGCCAGTCTTGCCGCGTATTCCGCGGCCCGGATCGAGGCGTCGGTGAAATTCACCGGTACCAGAATTCTTTGCACGGCGGCAACGGATGGATGCGATTTGGAGAGTTGTCGTTTCATGATGGTTTCCCTCCCATGTCGTCCAAAGCTAGATTGAGTTGCAGGACATTGACGCCGGGCTCGCCCAGCACACCCAGGTCGGCGGAATCTGTGTATTGGCTGATTAGCGCGCGCACCTTGTCTTCGCCCAAGCTGCGCGCTTTGGCGACACGCGTGACCTGCAACTCCGCATTGCGGAGGCTGATGTGCGGGTCGAGGCCGCTGCCGGACGCGGTGACCGCGTCAGCGGGAACGGGGTCGGTTTCCTTCAAGCCGTTTTCTTTGCGGTAGGTCTCAATGTTTCCTTTGATTAAGTCGTTCAGCTTCTGCGAAGTCGGGCCGAGATTGCTTCCGCCGGAGTTGGCGGCGTCGTAACCGTTGCCGGCCGCGGATGGCCGCGGATGGAAGTATTTCTCGGCGGTGAAATTCTGGCCGAGGAGCTTCGAGCCGCGCACGGTTCCATCCTTTTCAACAATGAGGCTGCCGTTGGCTTTGTCGTGGAAGGCGACTTGCGCGATGCCCCACACGGCGAGCGGATACAACCCGCAACACACGACAGCGAGCACGAGGGTTGATACGACTGCGCCACGGATTTCAGAGAAGAGGTCTTTCATAGAATTACACCAGATTGAGGGTGGTAATGATGACGTCGATGGCTTTGATGCCGATAAACGGAATGATCACGCCACCGAAACCGTAGATCATCAGGTTGCGCTGCAACGTGCGCAGCGCGCCGATGGGCGTGTATTTTACGCCGCGCAGCGCGAGCGGAATCAACGCGATGATGATGAGCGCGTTGAAGATGATGGCACTCAGGATCGCGCTGGTCGGGCTGTGCAGGTTCATAATGTTCAGCGGCGCGATGGCCGGGAACGTCGCCATCAACATCGCCGGGATGATGGCGAAATATTTCGCCACGTCGTTCGCGATGCTGAACGTCGTGAGCGAACCGCGCGTGATGAGCATCTGCTTGCCGATCTCGACGATGTCCAGCAGCTTGGTCGGATTGCTGTCCAGGTCCACCATGTTGCCAGCTTCGCGGGCGGCTTGCGTGCCGGTATTCATCGCCACGCCCACGTCGGCTTGCGCGAGCGCGGGGGCGTCGTTCGTGCCGTCGCCAGTCATGGCGACGAGGTGGCCGGCGGCTTGTTCTTCCCGGATGCGTTTCAGTTTTTGTTCCGGCGTGGCTTGCGCCATGAAATCGTCCACGCCGGCTTCGGCGGCAATGGCGGCGGCGGTCAGCGCGTTGTCGCCGGTAATCATCACGGTGCGGATGCCCATTTTGCGGAGATGGGCGAAACGTTCCTTGATCCCGCCTTTGACGATGTCCTTGAGATGAATGACGCCGAGCACTTCGCGGCCTTCCGCGACGACGAGCGGCGTGCCGCCCGACCGGGAAATTTCCTCGACGCCTCTGAGCACGGTCTTGTCATTCTGGCCGCCTTGTTCGGTGACCCACTGCATGATCGCGTCGGCCGCGCCTTTGCGAATCCGTCGTTTTACACCGCCGTTGCCGTCGCCGAAATCCACGCCGCTCATGCGCGTTTGCGCCGTGAATGGCACAAACTTCGCGTGCGGTTCGGCGACTTCCCGGCCACGCAATCCATGTTTTTCTTTCGCAAGCACGACAATGGAACGACCCTCGGGCGTTTCGTCAGCGAGCGAGGCGAGTTGCGCGGCATCGGCGAGTCGTTCGGCCGTCACGTTCGGTGCCGGCAAGAACGCGGTGGCCATCCGGTTGCCGAGCGTGATCGTACCGGTCTTGTCGAGGAGCAACACGTCCACGTCGCCGGCCGCCTCGACGGCGCGGCCACTCATCGCGAGCACATTGCATTGCAGCACGCGATCCATGCCGGCAATGCCGATGGCGCTCAACAATCCGCCGATGGTCGTCGGAATCAGGCAGACAAGCAACGCGATCAATACCGGCACCGAGAAGTCGGTGGCGGAGTAAAGGCCCAATGGTTTCAACGTCACGCAGACGAGCAGGAAGATGAACGTCAGCGCCGCGAGCAGAATCGTCAGCGCGATTTCATTCGGCGTTTTCTGCCGGGTCGCCCCTTCGACCAGCGCAATCATGCGGTCAAGGAAGCCGTGACCTTTATCCATCGTGATGCGAATGACGATGCGGTCGCTGAGCACGCGCGTCCCGCCGGTCACGGCGCAACGGTCACCCCCGCTTTCGCGGATGACCGGCGCAGACTCGCCGGTAATCGCGGATTCATCCACGCTGGCAATGCCTTCGACCACATCGCCGTCGGCCGGGATGACATCGCCCGCTTCGCAGACAACAAGATCGCCTTTCTTCAAGTCCGAGGCGGGCACTTTCTCCTCGGTCTTATTGCGCAGTCGGCGCGCGATCGTGTCTTGGCGGGCTTTGCGGAGCGCGTTGGCCTGCGCTTTGCCGCGACCTTCGGCGACCGCTTCGGCGAAGTTCGCGAAGAGCACCGTGAACCACAGCCAGACGGCGAGCTGCGCGATAAAGCCGCGTTGCGCGGAAGCGGTGAAGATGCCCACCGTGGTTAACACCGCGCCGACCTGGGTCACGAACATGACCGGGTTCTTGATCATCAGCCGCGGATTGAGTTTCTTGAACGCGTCGCCGATGGCCGGGCCGACGATGTTCCAATCGAACAGGGATGTAGGTTTCTGTGTCATGGTTAGTACAATTTCCCTTGGAAGGTTTGGAAATGTTCGACAATCGGTCCGAGCGTGAGCGCGGGAACGAAATTCAATGCGCCGATCAACAGCACCGTGCCGAGCAGGAGAATGACGAACGTGCCGCCCGACACCGGGAACGTGCCGGCGCTGGGTGGCGACACTTTCTTTTGCACGAGCGAGCCGGCCATGGCGAGGATCGGCACAATCATCAGGAAACGGCCGATGAGCATGCCCAGCCCCAGCGTGGTGTTGTACCACGGCGTGTTGGCGCTCAAGCCGGCAAAAGCGCTGCCATTGTTGGCGGTGGCGGAACTATAGGCATAAAGGATTTCGCTCAGGCCGTGCGGGCCGGCGTTGTTCAGTCCGGCCTTGCCCCATTCGCTGACGACGCCCCAAGCAGCGAAGCCCAGTATGTCGATTGCCAGAATCAGCAACGCGAGCATCGCCATCTTCACCTCGTACGATTCGATCCTCTTGCCGAGGTACTCCGGTGTGCGTCCCACCATCAGACCGGCAATGAAGACCGCGAGCACGACGAACACCAACATTCCGTACAGTCCTGCCCCGACACCGCCGAAGATGACTTCGCCGAGTTCCATATTGAACAGCGGCACGAACCCGCCCAGCCCGGTAAAGGAATCGTGCATCGAATTGACCGCGCCACACGACGCATCCGTGGTGACCGTGGCGAACAGCGCGGAGTTGAAGATGCCGAAGCGGACTTCTTTGCCTTCCATGTTACCGCCAGCAGCGGCGATGCCGAGTTGCTGGTGAATCGGATTCCCCTTGGCCTCGGCCCACCAGCATAGGAACACGCCGGCGAGAAACAGCACCAGCATCGTTGCCCACACGGCCCAGCCGTGCGCCTGGTTCTTGGTCATGCGCCCGAGGTAGTAGGTCAGGCCGGTGCCGATGCTGAAGATGGCGAGCATCTGCAGGAAGTTCGAGAGCGGCGTGGGATTCTCGAACGGATGCGCGGCGTTGGCGTTGGTGTAGCCGCCGCCGTTTGTGCCAAGCATTTTGATGGGGATCTGCGAGGCCATCGGGCCTTGCACGATGCTCTGCGTCTCGACCTTTTGATCGACCATGACCGCGATGTTGGTCGTGACCGGCTGGCCCTTGTCGTCGAGTTTCGCCACGTCCGCCATGACCGGCGCGCCATTGGACAGCACGGCCTGGCCTTTGTCATCGAGCTTCGGTGCTTGCACCATGACTGGTACGTTGGTCATTACCGGCTGGCCTTTATCGTCGTTCTTCGCGACTTGGATCGTGTACGGTTCGACGAGCTTGGCCGTCGTGTAGGGTTTGAAGTTCTGAATCATGCCCTGCGACACGAGAACGACCGCGAACACGAGGCAAATGGGTAGCAGCAGGTAATACGTCGTGCGCACGAGGTCCACCCAGAAGTTGCCGATCGTCTTGGCCGAATGCCGGGCGATGCCGCGCACCAACGCCGCGGCGATGGCGATGCCGGTGGCGGCCGAGACGAAGTTGTGGAGCGTCAAGGCGACCATCTGTGAGAGATACGACATCGTCGTTTCGCCGACGTAGCTCTGCCAGTTGGTGTTGGTGGTGAAACTGACGGCGGTGTTGAACGCCAGATGAGCCGTCAACGCGTCCAGCCCTTGCGGATTGAGCGGCAGCAGGTGTTGCAGCCGCAGAATCGCGTAGGTAAAGACGCAACTCACCATGCTGAACAGCAGCATCGCGAACGTGTACTGTTTCCAATCGTGCTCCTTATCGGCGTCCACCCCCATCAGCCGGTAAGTGAGCCGCTCCAATGGCTTGAGGATCGGGTCGAACCAGGTCTTGCCATTCGCGTCGAGCACCCGCATGAGGTAAAGCCCCATCGGCTTGGTGATCGCCACGAGCGCGACGACAAACAATACGAGTTGAATCCAACCGGTAGCTTGCATGATGACTCCTCAGAACTTTTCGGGCCGCACCATGGCCACGAACAAGTAGATGAACAACAACAGCGCGACGACGCTCACAATGATTGTTTCCATAGTTCCTCCTACAGTTTTTCGCAGAAGCGCACGTACAGCGCGCTGACGACAAAGAACGCCACGACTATTCCGACGTAAATCAGGTCATTCATATGAATCCATCTCTCTCTTCACTTGACTACTACCGGACAGGAAAGTCCGCTCTCCCCGGAATACGCGTGCCATGAATCGGCCCAGCAGCGGCGTCAGTCCGATCAAGAGGCCGAAGTACACCACCAGTTGGATAAGCTCGTTCGCTTTCATGCTCCCACTCTGGCATGGGCCACGGCGAATCGGTAATTAAAAGGTCGGGCGAGCCTGTTAAAAAATCGTTAACACCGCGGTCGATCCGCGAACCGCGGATCTGCGGGTCACACGGATTTGGTTTGTTTCGGACGGGGACCGATCACGCTGAGGAAATCACGGAGTTCCTCCACCCGCAGGAGATGACAAGATACTCCAAACACGGCCACGGCCACGGCGATGGAAGCCGTCACGTCGAGGTAACGGTGCGCTTCCAAAAGACGGTGCGTGCCGTAAGCCGCCGCCGTCATGACGGCCGAGGCCGCCCCGATGCGCAGCAACGAGTTCACCAGGGCGCTGGCTTCGATGCGCCCGATTTTTCGCCGCATGAAGACCAGCAGAAGAAAGAAATTGGTCAGGGCCACGAAGGAGGTGGAAAGCGCCAGGCCCGGTGTTCGCATCCCCATCAGCACGGCAAACACGTAGTCGAGGCCGGCGTTCACGAGGACGGAAAAGATGGCGACGTACATGGGCGTTTGCGAATCACCCAGCGCGTAGAACGTCGGAGCAATGATCTTCGCGCCGGCGTACCCCGCCAGACCCACCGCCAGCGCCTGCAGGCAAAAGGCGGTCTGTTCCATGGATTCGGCGCTGAACTTGCCGTGCTCGTAAATCACCGAAATGACCGGTCGGGCCAGGACCACCAGGCCGCAGGCGGCAGGCAGCGACAGAAACAGGGCCAGTCGAATGGACCGGGCAACGGTCTTGCGAAACTCCGCAATGTTCCCCCGTGCCGCATGGGCGCTGGCCGTTGGCAGAGTGGCCACGCCGATGGCCACGCCAAACAGGCCGATGGGAAACAAGACCAGGCGAAAAGCGCAGTTGAGCCAGGTCACGGCGCCGTTGCCATAATGCGAGGCAAATGAGCCATCGATGAGAATGTTGATCTGCATCGCGGCCGTGCCGACGATGGACGGTCCGAGAAGCCGGAGCACTCCGCGAAACCCGGGGTCGCGCCAGTCGAGAATGGCCTGGTAGCGGTAGCCGACCTGTCGAAGGCTGGGGATCTGGATCAACCACTGCAAGGCGCCACCGATCAGCGTTCCGATGCTGACGCCGATGATGGCCCGGGGCATTTGCGAGGGATCGTGACGGAAATTCGGCGCCAATAGGAAGGCGAGCCCGACCCCGCCGAGGATCGAGCCGACGTTGAACATCGTCGAGGCGCTGGCGGGGATGCCGAAGCGGTGTTTGGAATTGAGGATGCCCATGGCGAGCGCCGCGATCGCCACCATCAACAGGAATGGAAACATGATCCGCGTCATCCGAATGGTCAGCTCAATTTTGCCGGGCTCTCGGGCGAACCCGGGCGCGACCAGATGCACCAGCCAGGGGGCGATGAGGATTCCCAGTAACGTGATCGCGCTGAGCACGACGAGAAGCGCGTTGAGCACGAGGTTGGCCAGCCGCCAGGCGGATGTCTCGCCTTCGTTGGCGAGCTTCTGCGTGAACGTCGTGACGAAGGCGGCGGACAGGGCGCCCTCGGCAAACAAATCGCGCAACAGATTCGGAATCTTAAACGCGGTATTGAAGGCGTCGGATTCGAGGCCGGCACCAAACAGCCCCGCGATCACCGTCTCGCGCACCAAACCCAGAATGCGGCTGCCAAACACGGCCAGGCTCACAATCCGGGCGGAACGCGCGACGGAACTGTCCCTTACAACCTCCTTGTTCACCACCGCTGCACCCTACAGAAAACCACCGGCCTTGGAAAGCGAAGAATGACAGCCTGCGGCTGCGCGCGCTCCCATGCCCCGGTGGACGGCACACCGAGCGTTCAGGTGTTTCCCAACTGTTGGAGCACGGCCTGAACAACGCGGTCCACGGTAATGCGGTTCATGCACCGGAAATCGATGGGACATTCCCGCAGAAAACAGGGGCTGCATTCGACGGGCTCGTGGATGACCGCGCATCGACCCCCCAACGGCCCCGTCAGTTCCGGCGAGGTCGAACCGAAAACCGCCACCAGCCGGGTGCCCAGCGCGGCGGCCAGATGCATCGGGCCGGTATCGTTCGTCAGCAGCAGCCTGCAGAACTTGACCAGCCCGCACAGTTCTGAAAGGGTCGTCTTGCCCGCGACGTTGACCACGTCGTTCGGATCGCCAAAATGCTTGCGCATCTGCTTTTCCACCGCGTCGGCGATCTCGACATCGTTTGGGCCGCCGAAGATGAGCCAGCGGGATGGCAACTCCTCGGAAATGCGCCCGGCCACCTCGGCAAATCGCTCGGGCAGCCATCGCTTCGCGGGGCCGTATTCCGCCCCCGCGTGGATTCCGAGGTAGGGGCGGCTTCCTTGTTGCACGAATTTTGCCAGGGGAGAAATGGAAGAAGGCTCGATCCAGATCCTGGGGGCGACGTAGTCCGGGTTGCCACCCAGGTGGCCGATCAGATCCAAATAACGATGCACCTGGTGGCGGATGGCGGGGAAACACTTCGCCGTAAACGTCTTTTCCGCCACGGTAATCTTTTTGTCCACCGGATCTTCGTCCAGAGATGTCTGGACCACATCGGTGAGCAAATACCGCCGACGATGACCCGCGAATCCGACCCGAACCGGTATCCAGGCGCACCAGCTTTCCCAGGCTGACCGGAACGAATTCGGAAAGATGACTGCCAGATCGAATTTGCCCTGGCGCAAACGGCGAATGCTGAGGGGCGAATCAAACGTGATCACTTCGTTGATAAAAGGGTTGTGGCGCCACAGGTCGTGCAGTTTCTCGGGACAAACCAGGGCGATGTGGGCTTCGGGCGCGAGTTCGCGCAGCCGCTGGACGGCGGGCATGGTCATCACCGAATCACCAATCCAGTTGGTGGCGCGGACGACGATGCGCGAGCGGCCGTTAATGATGGCAGATTTTCGCAACCGCTTCATCAAAGTCTTTGGCACCGGCCGTGATTCGAATTTCGACGCGCAGGAAATAAATCGGGATATCGCGGCGATCGATCTTGGGAAAGCGGACAGCATCCTTCTCGGTGGTGAGGATCGCCGCAGCGCCGCGTTTCAGGCTGCGATTGATCATGTTGATGATTTCCTGCTGGGTGTACCGGTGATGGTCGGCGTATCGTTTCGCGTAAATCACAACGGCGTCGAGGGCGCGCAGACCGTCTTCAAAGCTTTCGGGAACGGCAATCCCGGACAGGGCGGCCACGTCTTTTCCCCGAAGCCACCCCAGATCGTGTCGTTCGCCGGTAAACACGTCCTGGAGATAGAGCGGATGATGCGCGCACTCGATGATCTCCGCGGTGGCGTTGAATTGGCGGATCGCTTTCTGCAGTTTTTTCGAGCCGCGATCGTTGGATTTGGTGATGAAAATGTAGTGGGCGCGTTTTAGGTTGGCAATCGGCTCGCGTAGCGTGCCGCGCGGCAATAGGAAATGGTTCCCAAAGGGCGTGTTGCGATCCAGCAAACAAATATCCAGTCGGCTCTTCAAAGCCAGATACTGGAAGCCGTCGTCGAGCAACAGGGTATCACACCCGAACCGCCGAATGGCGTAACGACCGCTTTTCACGCGGTTCTTATCCACGAGCACGACCACGTCTTTCAGGTTGGAGGCGAGCATGTACGGTTCGTCTCCGGCTTGTTCGCTGTCCAGCAGCAGGGATCTTCCATCGGAAACAACCTTGGGCGGGACCTTGTCTTCCTGAAGCGTTACCTTTTCCCAGACACGGCGCCACAGCGGGCGCGGGGTGCTCTTGTAGCCCCGCGATAAAATTGCCACACGGCGGCCGGCCTGTTGCAGGGCGCGTGCAAAGATTTCGACCACGGGCGTCTTGCCGGTGCCGCCCACGGTGAGATTGCCAATGCTCACCACCTGGCAGCCGAGGGTGCGATCGCGAAAAATGCGGTTGCGCCAGAGAAAGAGACGCAGCTGGACCGCGGTTTGGTACACGATGGACAACGCCAGCAGAAAACCGCTGGTCAAACGTGCGCCGAAGTCACGACGGCGCTCGAAGATGACATCGAGAACATACTGCTCAACGTTTTCAGTCCAGCGCCACATGCGGCGTTATACTGCCGTACCGCGTGAGGAGGGTCAAGGGAACAGCGAAGAACGAAGAGGGAGGAGGGAATGGAGAAGGAGACGGAACAACAGTTCGGAGGGGCGCACTTCTGCGCGACCGTTGCCGGTTGATGACAGGGGATCGATGGGCGATTCAACGGAACGGGGTGTGGAAATACTTCGCCAGACGATGTTCGTAATAGGTCTTCCGCTTGTCGCGGCTGGCGCGAAACGATGGATTGAAAGCCGAAAGCCAACAAAACTCGCACCACTCGGTCAAGCTGAGTGCTTGCGCTCCCTTCCGATTTTCATGATGTCTTGTATGCCGCATGCGAACATCTTCTTCCGGGGTGAATGCAATCTACCATACGTTGGAAGCTGGTCAAGGCCCCGGGGAGCAGTTGGTCTATCCGGATTGCGCTGCGGAGCAGGCGCCGACGGCACGGAGAGGCGCCCGGCCCTGGAAAATACCTCGCTTTTCGGCTTGCAAACATCCTCATCCCAAGTAGTATGAAAAGCTCCTGTCACGAAAACTGCGTGAACAGAGTAAACCGCTCCGGAAGTGCTCGGGGCACAAGAACAATCAACCAGAATCCAGTCCTCAGAGACGGGATGTCACGCCGGTGCGACGCGTTCGCACGCGGCGGGATGGAACAGCGGAGGAACCATTGGCAAACGTATCCGTGGCAGAGTTGTTGGAAGCAGGGATTCATTTCGGTCATCAGACCCGGCGTTGGAACCCCAAGATGCGCAAGTTCATTTTTGTGGAGCGTAATGGCATCCACATCATTGATCTCAACAAGACCCTCACCCAGGTTCAGGTCGCGTGCGGATTCCTGCACGAAATCATCCTGAATGGCGGCACCATCCTGTTTGTCGGAACGAAGAAGCAGGCCCAGCAGGAAATGAAAGAAACCGCGATCCGCACGAACATGCCCTACGTCGTCGATCGCTGGTTGGGTGGGACCCTCACCAATTTACGCACGATCCGCAAGAGCGTCGGGCGCATGAAAGAAATCGACCGGATTCTGTTGGCTCCAGAAGCCGCGCAGATGGCGAAGAAAGAAGTCGCCCGCCTGAAACGCGAGCAGTACAAGTTGCACCGCAATCTCGACGGCATTGTCAACATGGAGCGACCGCCTTCCGCGGTGTTCGTCGTGGACATTCTCCGCGAGCAAATCGCCATCCATGAGGCGCGGCGGCTGAAGATTCCGATCATTGCCGTGGTGGACACCAATTGCGATCCCGACGATGTGACCTATCCGATCGCCGGCAACGACGATGCCATTCGCGCCATCAAACTCCTCAGCACCATCATCGGCGACACGATCGCCGAAGCGCAGGCCGAACTGGGACGAAAACAACCCGCGGCTGAAGCTGCTGCCGAGCAGGCCATGAGGGAGGCGTCGGCGCCCGTTGAGACCGTGCCACCGTTGGTGAGTCAACCTGCGGAACAACCCGCAGCCACCGCCTGATGAATTTCACCTCGTACCGACAAGGATAGAGATATGACCGCTGCAACCACGCAAATCGACGCTACCGTTGTGAAATCCCTGCGCGAAAAGACCGGCGCAGGCATGATGGTCTGCAAACAAGCACTTCAGGAAGCCAAAGGCGACCTGGCCGAGGCCGAGAAAATCCTTCGCAAGAAGGGCATCGCTGTCGCCGGCAAAAAGGCCGGACGTGCGGCCAACGAAGGCTGTATCGCCAGCTACATCCACCACGGCAGCAAACTCGGTGTTCTGGTGGAAGTGAACAGCGAGACCGACTTTGTCGCTCGAAACGACAGTTTCCGCGAGTTCGTCAAGGACATCACGCAACATATCGCGGCGACCAATCCGAGCTACATCCGACGCGAGGACGTTCCCGCTGCGTTGGTCGAGTCCGAGAAAGAGATCTATCGCGCGCAGGTGAAAGACAAACCGGTGCCAGCCGTGGAAAAGATTCTTGCCGGTAAACTGGAAAAATTCTACTCGACCGTCTGCCTGCTCGAACAACCGTTCGTGAAAAACGGCGAGATCACCGTCAACGATCATCTGACGGCGGTGATCGCGCAACTGGGCGAGAACATCGTCATCCGCCGGTTCGTTCGCTGGCAACTCGGCGAGGATGTCGGCGTCGCCGCGCCAGCACAGCCGCCGAAAACATGATCCTTCGAAGCGTTGTAGGCCGCGTGCGCTCACGCGGCGCCATCCGCAACGCCAGCCCGAAAGCTTTCGGGGTGGCCTGCAACTTCGTTTCGGTGTCGGCATGAAAAGATCCGCGAGGCGACCGAAATATCGGCGCGTGATGTTGAAACTGAGCGGGGAATCGCTGTTGGGCAAACGCCAACACGGCATTTCCCCCGAGACCTGCGAGGACATCGCCCAGGAAATCAAAGAGGTCCAGGCGCTTGGCATCCAACTGGCCATCGTCATCGGCGGCGGCAATATCTTCCGCGGCCTGGCGGGCACCAAACACGGGCTTGAGCGCTCCACCGGCGATTACATGGGCATGCTCGCCACGGTGATCAATAGTCTGGCGCTTCAGGACGCGATGGAGAAGGTCGGGGTCCAAACCCGCGTCCAATCGGCCATTGACATGCGGGCTGTCGCCGAACCGTTTATCCGACGACGGGCGATTCGTCACCTGGAAAAGGGACGGGTGGTGATCTTCGCCGCCGGCACCGGCAACCCGTTTTTCTCGACCGACACCACGGCCGCCTTGCGGGCGAGCGAGATTGGGGCCGAAGTGTTGTTGAAAGCGACCAAGGTGGACGGGATCTACGACTGTGATCCGGTACAACATCCCGACGCCAAACGTTTCGACCGGCTCAGTTACATGCACGCACTCAAGAACCGACTCGAAGTCATGGATTCGACAGCCTTCAGTCTGTGCATGGACAACAGTATCCCGATCATCGTCTTCAACCTCTTCAAGCGCGGCAACATCAAGCGCGCCATCCTCGGCGACCCCATCGGAACGCTGGTCAGCGAATAGGTTCACGGTTCAGCGTTCCCGGTTTCGCCGTTCAAAGTAGGATAGGCATCTCGCCTGTCCATTTCTGTTTCTACACGGCGGCAAGCGGGGCGCTTGCCCTACAATCCAACTTCGGCCATCAACCGAGAACATGGAACCCTGAACGGCGAACGTTCAACGGCCTGCACGCCTGTTCGTCTCACTTTGGTTCAGCCAACCCGACACCCTGGACGTTGGTCTGTGTGAGAAACGGTCCTTCGTAGCCGGTGACGTGAATCTCGCGGAGTTCGGCATGGGCGATATTGGCAAGCGCAATGCCTTTCCGGCAGGTGCCGCTCACCTTGACGACTAAAAACCCGTCCACGGGTTTCACCGGGGAAACCGAAGCGGCATCAACCAGCGTTCCACAGTTCACTTTCACGTTTTCAAAGCGGAAGTGTTTGGCAGAAGGAATGCCTTCATCGCCCGGCACAGGTTCGGGGTCTTGAATGCCGCTGCTGAGAAGATTGACGCGCAGGAAACCACCGGGCGCAGTGGCGACATCCAGATCGTGCGCCGAAATGTCCTCGATGAATGCTCCGCGGCCGGGTCGGGTCTTGATGTAGATGGCGTAGGTTTTGGCCTGCTTGAACTGGCAATGTTCAATCCGCACGTTGCGGATGCCTCCTGAGGTTTCGCTGCCAATGCCGATGCAGGCAAAGATATTGTCGCTCAGCGTACAGTGGCTGATCAGTACGTCCTCGGTCGCGCGGGCGAGTCGGTATCCTTCCATGCCCCGTCCCGATTTGATGGCGACGCAGTCATCGCCGGATTCGATGTCGCAGCCTTCGATGCGTACATGTTTGCAGGAATCCACGTCGACGCCATCGCTGTTCCCGCCAACGCTGCGGATGGTGACATTTTTCACCGCGACATTCTCGCAATAGGTGGGATGGATCGTCCACATGCGCTGCTGGGACGCAGAAAATCCTTCGAGTCGGACATCGCGGCAATCGATCGGTTCGATGAGCGCAGGACGGCGCGGCATCTGACGGCCTCCCAGGGCCGGGCTGCCAGCCACGTGCCCGGGTCCGACAACCGCGATGCGTTCGGCCTTGGTGGCGGAAATCAATGAGCGGTGCCCGTCAGTCCAGCGCCCCTCCCATCGAACCTTGGTCAGGGGATAATCCCCCAGGTCGGGGCTTCCAACCAGCCGGGCGTCTTTTTCCAGCCGCAGGGTTGTGCGGGATTTCAGTTCGATGCTGCCAATGAGATAATTTCCCGCCGGCACCGCCACCTCGCCACCGCCGGCCGCCGCGCAGGCATCGAGCGCCTTCTGGAACGCGGTGGTATCCTTCGTCCTTCCGTCGCCGGTAGCCCCGAACGTGCGGACGTCAAGCCGCGTTCGGGAAACCGTCGTGCACCCGAATTGTCCAAGGAGGATGAAAACGATTGCAGCGACAGGGAGTGGTTTCATGGTGGAAAGTTCACCCAAAATGTTCCGCCAGTTCGCCGAAGTTCTCCAACACCAGCGTTTCGCCGTTGGGGCTGATCTCTTCGATCTCGTGCCACCAGGTGGTGTGATAGGGAATGAAAACGGTTCGCAAGCTGGCGGCCTTGGCGGGATTGATGTCGGAGCGCGGGCTGTTGCCGATCATCCAGGTCGATTCTGTCTGAAGTTGGTGGACCCGGAGTAGTTCCCGGTAGGTGGCGACATCCTTTTCGAACACGATTTCGGTCTTGTGAAAGTAGGAGGCGAGACCGGACCGCTTGAGCTTGCCGAGTTGTTCGTCGGGCACGCCTTTCGAGACGAGGATCACCTGGTTTCGGGCGTGGAGCAGGGGAAGGGTGTCCTGGACGCCCGGCATCAGGTCGATCGGATGATTGAAAAGCTCCTGCTCGCGTTGGGCGATCCACGGTTCCATGTCGGTGACCTGGAACGCGCGGGCGACTTCGTGCAGGGATTGAGAGTAGGCATTACTGCCGTAGCCGGTGGTTTTGACATTGTGTTGTTCGGTTTCCCAGAGGAGTTCCTTGATACGGGATGCGCTGTGGCCGCGCTTGCCAAGCGCGGCTACAAACTCCGCCGTCGCGCGCTCGAAGTAGATGTTGTTCTCCCAGAGCGTGTCATCGGCGTCGATCAGAAGAGTTCTCAATTCACAGTTCACAGTTGTCAGTTCAGAGTCGGAGGCGAAATGAACACGAAGAGGGCTCTGCAAGCAAGCATCATTCGCGTCAATTCGCGTTAATTCGTGGTTGAAAAACGGCGTGGGTCTTTCTAATCTCTGGGTTATGACCTTGCAAGAAGTCCTCGACACGATGGAAGAGAAGATGATGAAGACCTTGGAGGTCGTGCATACGGAGTTCGCCTCCGTGCGCACCGGCAAGGCTTCGGCATCCCTGGTGGAAAATATTCAGGTGGAGGCTTATGGCACCCGCATGCGACTGCGCGAGTTGGCGGGCATTGCCACGCCCGAACCGCGCTTGATCGTCATTCAGCCGTGGGATCCCACCGTCGTTCACGCCGTCGAAAAAGCCATCCAGAAATCCGAGTTGGGCATCACACCCATGCTGGACGGGAAAATCATCCGCATCCCAATTCCCGAGCTTGATCAGGAGCGGCGGAAAGAACTCGACAAAGTCATCAAACACATGGCCGAAGAAGGCCGCGTCGCCATCCGCAACGAGCGGAGGCAGGGTATCGAGGCGGCCAAGAAACTCCAGAAAGACGGCAAGATCACTGAAGACGATTTGAAACTCGCCGAGAAGGAAGTCCAGAACAAGACCGACGAGTACATCAAGGAAATCGACACGGTCTTGTCGCACAAGGAGAAGGATATTCTGGCGGTTTAAGGGCAGGGCTCAGGTGTTCGGGGTTGGGGATTGGGCGCATGGCGGACAAGCGCCAATCTCAGAGTTTCTAATCCCCAACCCCCGACCCCTAGTCCCTCCGCTCAACTTTCCAGATTGCCAATGCGGTTCAATCCGCTATATTCGACCCACCGTTTCACGGTGACCCCATCGTCTAGCCCGGTCCAGGACACCGCCCTTTCACGGCGGTAACGCGGGTTCGAATCCCGCTGGGGTCGCCACTTCATGTTATTCAATGAAGTGGCGATTGTAAGCGATGGAGTTGCCTCTGGTGCAACGTGCGGTACTGACGGTTGCGTCCCTGTTCGAGCGAGGCAGACTGATTCACAACGCATGGGGTATGGCGATTCCCGTCGCCGAGCAGGCGAGCTTCCTTACGAACAATTTCTCGAAACGACCCGGTTCCGTCTGACACCCATAAAACCAGCGCTTGACTGAACGGTCAAGGCTTGGCACTGTCAACCGTGCGGTTGTAGTATGAAACCTGAATCAGACACAAGACAACGGTTGCTGGACACGGCCATCGAGCTCATCTGGGAGCAGAGTTACGGAGCTGTCAGCGTGGACGACATTTGCAAGCGGGCCGGGGCCCGCAAGGGGAGCTTTTACCACTTCTTTCCTTCGAAGTCAGACCTGGCCGTCGCGGCAATCGAAGCTCACTGGGAGACGCTACGGCCAGCCATCGACCGGATTTTTTCCCCGCAGACGCCGCCGCTGGAACGGCTGGCGGATTATTGCGATCTGGTCTATGAGCGCCAAAAAGACAAAAAGGAGAGATTTGGCCGTGTTTGTGGGTGCGCCTTCACGTCGCTGGGGTCAGAATTGAGCACGCAGGATGAAAAGATCCGCCAGAAATCCCAGCAGATTCTCGACCGACGCTGCAAGTTTTTTGCGTCCGCCCTGCGGGACGCCGTGCGGGAGGGCCTGATCCCCGAACAGGACTGCGCCGCCAAAGCCCGCGATCTGTACGGATGCGTCATGGGCGTTCTCTTGGAAGCCAAGATCGAAAATGACCTGGAGATCCTCCGCCACCTGAAACCGACGATCTTTCGGCTGATCGGTGCTTCCGAACCGGAAGGGGCAGCCGTATCGAGGCTCCGTGCATAAACTGTACCGATTGGTCAATTTCATGATCACTCAGCACACCATCGTAGGATTTCGGGCCGCTCACAGATCTGTAGTCGCAGGCTTTAGCCTGCGCGGGGGAGGCGCACCCGTGAAGGGTGCGGCTATAGGGAAGTCGGTTCCCGGAAGGACGCCATGTGGATAGTCCGCCTGGCGTTGCGCCGGCCGTATACATTTGTCGTGGCAGCGCTGTTACTCCTGCTGTTGACGCCGTTTATCCTGCTGTGGACGCCGACCGATATTTTTCCGTCCATCAACATTCCCGTGGTCAGCGTCATCTGGCAGTATGGCGGGCTGAGCGCGCAGGAAGTTGAACAGCGGATCATGTACAACTGCGAGCGCCCGCTGACCACCACGGTCAACGACATCGAGCACATTGAGTCCACGGCGTACAACGGCATCAGCGTCATCAAGGTGTTCCTGCAGCCGGGCGCGTCGGTGGACGCCGGCGTGGCGCAGATCACGGCCATCTGCCAAACGTTGCTGCGCTCGATGCCACCCGGGCAGACCCCTCCGTTGATCATCCGCTACAACGCCTCGACAGTGCCGATCCTGCAGTACGGCATCAGTAGTCCGCAACTATCCGAGCAGGCGATTTTCGATCTCAGCGCGAACCAGATCCGTGTCGGCCTGGTCAGCGTGCGGGGCGCCTCGATCCCGTTCCCGTACGGCGGCAAACAACGGCTTGTCATGGTGGATCTCGACCTGACGGCGCTGACGGCCCATAACCTGATCCCGAGTGATGTCGTCACGGCGATCAACGCCCAGAACCTGGTCTATCCCAGCGGCACGGCGAAGATCGGCGCCACTGAATACGACGTCGAGATGAATACCAGTCCGCGATTGCTCGCCGAGTTGAACGATCTGCCGATCAAGAACGTCAACGGCGCCGTCATCCGCATTCGCGATGTGGCCCAGGTGCGCGACGGCTACTCGCCGCAACAGAACATCGTCCGTCAGGACGGCGTCCGCAGCGCCCTGATCAGCATCCTGAAGACCGGTTCCGCCTCGACCCTCCAGGTGGCCAGCGGCGTAAAAGCCGCCATGGTCCGCGTCCTGAAAACCGTCACCGACCCGGTCGAGGTGAAAGAGTTTGCCGATCAATCGCTGTTTGTGCGGGCGGCGATCCGCGACGTGGTTCGCGAGGGTGTGATCGCGGCGGCGCTGACGGCGGTGATGATCCTGTTGTTCCTCGGTTCCTGGCGCAGCACGGTCATCATCGCGCTCTCGATTCCGCTGTCGGTGCTGACGTCGCTGGCCATCCTCAGCGCGCTGGGCGAGACGATCAATCTGATGACGCTCGGCGGGCTGGCGCTGGCGGTCGGCATCCTCGTGGACGACGCGACCGTCGAGTTGGAGAATGTCCACCGCCAGATGGCGTTGGGCAAGCCGACCGTGCAGGCGATCCTCGACGGTGCGCAGGAAATCGCGCTGCCGGCGTTCGTCTCGACGCTTTGCATCTGCATCGTATTCGTGCCGATGTTTTTCCTGGCCGGCACGGCGCGCTACCTGTTCGTGCCGCTGGCGGAGGCCGTCGTGTTCGCGATGCTGGCCAGTTACGCGCTGTCGCGGACGCTGGTGCCGACCCTGGTGATGTGGTTCTACCGCGGGATCGAGTATCACGAGATGGTCGATACTGAGAAGGTGCGGCCGCTGTTCCGGCCGTTGGCCCGCCTGCAGAACGGATTCGAGCACTGGTTCGGGCGGTTCCGGCAGAATTACCGTGAACTGCTCGGTGTCGTGCTGCACCACCGTGCCCTGTTCGCCCTGGTGTTCCTCGCGTTCTGCGGCGGCACCTGTCTGTTGATCCCGCAACTAGGCCAGGATTTCTTCCCGGCGGTCGATGCCGGCCAGTTGCGCCTGCACGCGCGGGCCCGGAGCGGATTACGGATCGAGGAGACGGCCAAGCTGGTTGATGAGATCGAGGCGACGATCCGGCGCGAAATCCCGGCCGAGGAGATCCATGGGATCCTCGACAACATCGGCCTGCCCAACTCGGGCATCAACCTCAGCTACAGCGACAGCGGCGTGATGGGGCCGGGCGATGCGGACATCCTGGTCTCGCTGCGCGAAGGGCACCGTCCGACGGCCGCGTACGTGCGCCGGTTGCGGCTCCGTCTCAACCGCGAGTTTCCCGGCACGACATTCTATTTTCTGCCGGCCGACATCGTCAGCCAGACAATCAATTTTGGCCTGCCCGCCCCGTTCGACATTCAGATCGTCGGCCGCAACCAGTCGGCCAATCGCGCCGTCGCCGCCCGGTTGGCCGAGAAAGTCCGTCGGATCTCCGGCGCGGTGGACGTGCGCATCCAGCAGCCCGCTGACCGGCCCAAGCTCAAGTTTGACGTGGACCGGACCAAGGCGGCCGAGATGGGGTTGACCGAGCAGGAAGTGGCCGGGTCGGTCCTATTGAGCCTCAGCGGCAGCGGCCAGGTGCAGCCAGCCTACTGGATTGATCCGCGCCTCGGCATCCAGTACCTGGTCAACATCCGCGCCCCCGAGTACCGGATGGAATCGCTCGACGCGCTCCAGGAGATCCCGATCACCGCCAGCCGGCCCGGCGAGGGCGACGCCCAATTGTTGGCCAACCTCGCCACCCTGACCCGCCAGACCGGTCCGCCGGTCATCTCGCATTACAACATCATGCCCGTCATTGACCTCTTCGGCGGCGTCAGCGGCCGGGATCTTGGCGGGGTATTGGCCGACCTGAAACCGCTTATCGCCCAGGCCGAAAAAGACCTGCCCAAGGGCAGTTTCATCATGCTTCGCGGCCAGGCCGACACGATGCGATCCAGCTTCATCGGGCTGACGGTTGGGTTCGTGATGGCCGTGGCACTGATCTATCTGCTGCTCGTCGTTAACTTCCAGAGTTGGCTCGATCCATTCATCATCATCACCGCGTTGCCCGGCGCGTTGGCGGGGGTGGTCTGGGCCCTGCACCTGACGGTCACCACGGCGAGCGTGCCGGCATTGATGGGCACAATCATGAGTCTGGGCGTCGCGACGGCCAACTCCGTACTCGTCGTGACGTTTGCGCGGAACCATCTCCACAAAGGGCTCGACCCGCTCAACGCCGCCTGGGAATCCGGCGTCGGCCGCCTGCGGCCCGTGCTGATGACGGCGTTGGCGATGATCATCGGCATGTTCCCGATGGCGCTCGGTCTGGGCGAGGGCGGCGAACAGAACGCCCCGCTCGGCCGCGCCGTGATCGGCGGCCTGGTCATCGCCACGGTGGCCACGCTGTTTTTCGTGCCGGTCGTGTTCAGCCTGTTGCACCGCCAAGGCACGGTCAAGAGCACCGAGGATTTCGATGCCGCGATTGCCAATATCCATACGAAATGAGGTCGTTGAACCATGAACACGCCTGAAAAATCCCCGACACCGTTGGACCCGGCCGCGACGACCGCTCCACGGTCCGCCGTCAAACTCAGCCACGTGACCGGCGTGGTCGCCACGCTGGTCGTCATCGGGTTGGTCGCCGGTTTCATCCCCCGCTGGCGCCAGCGCAGCGCCTTGCGCGCCGAGACGCTGGAACTGGCCATCCCGACCGTTAACGTCACCCTGCCGACACCCGGCCAGGCCGGACCGGGGTTGCTCCTGCCCGGCGAGGTCAAACCGTTGCTTGAAGCGCCAATCTACTCCCGCGCCAATGGTTACGTTAAACGCTGGCTGGTGGATATCGGGGCGCATGTCGAAGCCGGCCAGTTGCTCGCCGAGATTGACACTCCGGAGCTGGACCAGCAACTCGAACAGGCCCGCGCCCAACTTGCGGAATCAGAAGCCGCCCTGGCGCTGGCCAAAACCACGGCGGAACGATGGGCCGACCTGCTGAAGACCGCCAGCGTCAGCGAACAGGAAACCGCCGAGAAACAGGCCGATTTCAAATTGAAGTCCGCGACGGTCGAAGCCAGTCGCGCGAATGTTCATCGTCTGGAGCAACTGCAATCATTCGAAAAGGTGACGGCGCCGTTTGCCGGCATCATCACGGTGCGCAACACGGACGTCGGCGACCTGATCACGGCGGCGGGCGGGCGGGAGCTGTTTCATTTGTCGCAAACGGGAACGCTCCGCGTGTATGTGCGCGTGCCGCAGAGCATCGCCCGCGGCATTCACCTGGGCCAGACCGCGGAATTGATCATTCCTGAAATTCAGGGACGGAGATTTGAGGCCAAGGTGACCAGCACGGCCGGAGCCATGGCGACGGATTCTCGCACGTTGCTGACGGAACTTCAGGTGGATAACTCCCAGAATGAGATCTTGCCGGGAAGCTACGCCCAGGTCCGGTTTCTCGATCCGACCGTCAATTCCGTGTTGACGTTGCCGTCCAACACCCTGCTGTTTCGGGCGGAAGGGCTGCAAGTGGGTGTGGTCGGAGAAGACGGTAAAGTCAATTTGCACAAAGTAAGTGTCGGCCGTGATTTTGGGCAGACGGTCGAAGTGCTTGGTGGAGTCAGTCCGGCCGATCACGTCGTGGTCAACCCGTCGGATTCCCTTGTGAATGGCACGGTGGTGCGAATCGCCGAGGCCGCTCAAACCGCCAGGACGCAATGAAACCGTTGCGACAGGACAAACGTCGTCTCTCCACCATAAGCGCAACGTTCATTGTGCTGTTGGCGACCGTGCTCCTGGCCGGGTGCGCGGTGGGGCCGGATTACCAGCGTCCACAAGCGGTTGCGGCCATGCCAGGCGCCTATGCGAGCGCGACGAATGACTGGAAACTCGCCGAACCGCGGGCGGATCTGCCCAAGGGCGAGTGGTGGAAGATGTTTGGGGACGAGGACCTGAATCGTCTTGAGGCGGGGGCTGCTGCCGCCAACCAGAAACTCAAATCGGCGGTGGCCCGGTTCGACGAGGCCCGTGCGACCACGGAGGCAACGAGGTCCGGACTGTTCCCGCAGGTCAATCTCTCCCCTGTGGCCACGCGTCAGGGCGTCTCGCAGAATCGGCCGTTGAGCGGCAAACCGGCCGGCTCGAAGAACCAGTGGACCTACGACGACTTTGTGGTTCCATTGGATTTCAGCTACGAGCTGGATCTCTGGGGACGCGTCCGCCGGAGTGTCGAATCGGCGCGGGCAAGCGAACAGGCGAGCACAGACGATCTGGAAGCGATACGGTTGTCCATCCAGGCGGAGGTGGCTACGGATTATTTCACGTTGCGTGCGTTGGATGCAGAAAGTCAATTATTGCGATCGAGCGTCGATGTCTTCCGCAAATCGCTGGAACTGACCCAGAACCGGCGGGTGGGCGGGATTGCCTCCGATCTCGACGTGGCGCAGGCAGAAACGGTTCTCAAGACGACCCAAGCCGAACTCCCCGCGACCCTGTTGCAGCGGTCGCAGTTCGAGCACGCGCTGGCGGTGTTGACCGGTCAACCGGCGTCGGCCTTCCGCGTATCGGAACGGTCGCTTGGCATCGTGCCGCCGGTCGTACCCCCCGGGTTGCCGTCCGAACTTCTCGAGCGAAGGCCCGACATTGCCGCGGCGGAACGTCGGATGGCCGCCGCGAACGCCGGCATCGGCGTGGCGAAAGGAGCGTTCTTTCCAACGATTCAGTTGAATGGTCTCGCCGGTTTCGAAAGCATCAACGCCGGCACGTTGTTCAACTGGTCGAGCCGGTTGTGGTCGGTTGGCCCGTCCCTGACGATGCCGATTTTCGACGCGGGGCGGAACAACGCCAACTTGAAGTTGGCCCGGGCGACCTATGAAGAAACGGTGGCCAACTATCGCCAAACCGTGCTCGCGGCGTTCGGCGAGGTCGAGGACAATCTCGCTTCGCAGAATCTGCTGGCCAGCCAGCACGACGCGGAAGTGGACGCGTTGCAGGCGGCGCAAAAGCAACGGAAAATCGCCAACAACCGCTATCGCGCCGGCCTGGTCACGTTTCTCGAGGTGGCAACGGCGGAGATCACCGCCCTCGATATCGAACGGACGACCGTACAACTCAGGGGCGAACAGTTGGTCGCCGCAGTAGCGCTCGTCAAATCGCTTGGAGGCGGCTGGGAGAATGCCTCCCTGGCGGCGCAATCAGCGCAAGCAGGGTCGCCGTGAGCAACACTGCGTCAACTCCCTCTCTTTGAAGTTGTGGAGGTTGCGGGTTAGGTTGCAGCGAAGGCTCAAACCGACATGATTCCATTGGAAGATAATTTCGACGATGTGATCAACAAGGCGCAACGGGGCCTGAAGTTGAGTGACGAACGCCTGGCGGAACAGGCCGGCGTCAGCCCAGAGGAGTTGGATCGCGCGAAAGCCGGGCAGTTTGATGAGCGCGTGGTGCGGAAACTCGCTCTCGTCCTGGGACTCGGGGAGGATGCGATTGTCATCCTTGGACAGAAGATGTGGCGGCCCCGGGCGCAGGAAGTCCTTAGCTTGGCGGCGTTCAATACGCCGTTCGAAGGTATGACCGTCAATGCCTATCTCGTGTGGGACCACAAAGCAAAACTGGCAGCGGTATTCGACACCGGGTCGGACACGACGGGATTGATTCAGTTCGCACGGGACAACCATCTCACGGCGACACATGTTTTCCTCACCCATAGCCACTACGATCACGTGTTCGATCTCCCCCGATTGAAGAAAGCGACCGGTGCGAAGGCGTTTTCGAGCGAACTGGAGCCGGTGGAGGACACCGAGGCATTCGACCCGGGAACGGTTTTCAATGTCGGGAATCTCCACATCGATACCCGCCAGACCAGCGGACATTCGCGGGGTGGAACCACCTATGTCGTGCAGGGGTTGGACCGCCTCGTCGCGGTCGTTGGCGACGCCCTCTTCGCAGCGTCGATGGGCGGAGGTATGGTTTCCTATGAACAAGCCTTGCGCACAAATCGGAGTCAGATCTTTTCTTTGCCGGACGAGACAATCCTCTGCCCCGGCCACGGCCCGATGACCACCGTGGGAGAAGAGAAACTGCACAACCCGTTCTTCCCGGAATTCCAGCGTACTGGTAACAAAGACCTGTAGCCGCAGGCTTTAGCCTGCGCTCCCTCGGGTCCTGCATGATTCGGCGCCGGTCTCCCGCCTTCGCGGGCCATAGCCCGCTTCGTCGGGCGACGGCCCGACCGTGGCGTTGTTTCCGACCTCAAGATCTCCCTGGTTCGACCCCGAACAGGAGACCATCGATCCGAGGATGTGCGAGGTCGGAGACCTGCGCACAACAACATGAATGAAAGCCAGTTTTGGAATTCTACTAATTTCACAAACGATCGTTTGTGAAATTAGTAAGATTGGTAAAGGGAGACAAAACGGCCAGGATGAGGAGCGAAGGAGAATTTGTCCATCTATCGGCCGGTAAAGATTTGTCCAAAAGTTCCAGTCAAACACCGCTTCAGCGTACTACGTGACAAACTGGCGACCCTCCTTTATCCTGATGCTGCCAATGGAAGCCGCACAACTGACAGGTCAACCGAAGCCACAACGGATCCCCCCATGGATCCGGTCCCAGGTGCCGGGCGGGGAACGGTACAAGTTGCTGCGCGATGTACTGCACGGGCGCCGTCTCCACACCGTGTGCGAGGAGGCGAAATGCCCGAACATCGGGGAATGCTGGAGTCACGGGGCCGCGACCTTCATGCTCATGGGCGACGTGTGCACCCGACGCTGTCATTTCTGCGCCGTGGGGAAGGGGATCCCCGCGCCGCTTGACCCGGCCGAGCCCGACCAGGTGGCTGCCGCAATCGAACTCCTTAGCTTGGACTACGTGGTGCTCACGTCGGTGGACCGTGATGACCTGCCCGATCAAGGTTCCGGTCATTTTGCAGCGGTGATCGAAGCCATCCATCAACGGCGCCCGTCGTGCAGCATCGAAGCGTTGATTCCCGATTTTCGCGGTGACCACGATTGTATCGGTCGAATCGTTCACACCCCGTTGCGTGTGCTGGCGCACAACGTCGAGACCGTGCCGCGGCTTTACAGGCCGGTTCGGCCCGGTTCGGTGTACGAACGCTCGTTGCAGGTGCTCAGACTGGCCAAGGAACTTCGTTCCGATCTACTGACGAAATCGGGATTGATGCTCGGTTTGGGCGAGACCAACGACGAAGTGCTGGCCGTCGCGCGAGACCTGCGGGCGCATTCCTGCGACATCCTTACGCTCGGGCAATACCTGCGACCATCACCGAACGAGTTACCGGTCCAGAGGTACCTGCCGCCTACCGAGTTCGCCCAGTTGCGCCAGGACGCACTGGCGATGGGTTTCCGTCACGTCGAGAGCGGCCCGCTCGTGAGAAGTTCCTACCACGCCTGGGAACAGGTGGCGTAGGAGCGGCAAACCTGTCGCGACCTGTCAGGGCAAGAATGCCCCTCCTACGATTCTTTCCCTTTCACGTAATAGTCAATCTGCTGGCAGATGCGGTGGAGGACGTTGGCGTCGCGTTTTTCCAGCGGGGCGCGGCTGAGGACGCGGCGCAGCGACCGCAGGAACGATTCGGAATCGCCCTGGTGGGGGCGGAATCCGACTTTGGCGAGGGATTCGGAGAGATGTTTCAGCACGGTTTCAACTTCATGCACCGTGGCGAGGTTGTAGCGCGGTTTGGGAACTTCGCCGAGGCTGGCCAGATAAACCTCGTAGGAAAAGAGCATCACGGCTTGGGCGAGATTGAGCGACGGATGTTCGGTGGCCTGCGGCACGCTGGCGATGTCGTGACACTTGCGCAGTTCGGCGTCGGTCAACCCCGCTTCCTCCCGTCCGAACACGAGGCCAACGCGATGGGTTTGTGACAGTTCCGCGATTTTCACCGCGGTCTGGCGTGCTTCGACAATCTGGGCGAATTGGGCCCGGCGTTTCCGATGCGTTGTGCCCACCAGCCAGTGGAGACCGTCGGTGGCCTCGTCCCATGAGGTGACGGAGCGGGCATGTGTCAACACGTCGCGTGCGCCGTGTCCGAGCATGATGGCTTGTTGGTGATCGGCAAAATTCTTCGGCCCGTTTACGACGACCAGGTCGCGGATCCCCATCGTCTTCATCGCGCGCGCGGCCGAACCGATATTTCCGGGCACCGCTGGTTCCACGAGGATGACGACAACGTTCGCGAGGTTCGGTGGAGGCGCGAACGTCAGGACCGGCTCCGGATGGGTTTCGTGCGGTTTACGCATGCGAATCCAAAACAATCGTCACGGGGCCGTCGTTGACCAAATCGACGTCCATCATGGCGGCGAACTTGCCTTCGGCGACTTTGAGTGACGTGGCGGCGCGGAGTGTCGCCACGAAATTGTTGTAGAACTTTTCCGCGTCGGCGGGAGGCATGGCGTTGGTAAAACTGGGGCGGAACCCCCGGCGGATGTCGCCGTAGAGAGTGAACTGCGAGACGACGAAGATTTCTCCGGCGATGTCGGTGACGGAACGGTTCATCTTGTCGGCATCATCGGGGAAGATCCGCAGATTGACCAGTTTATGGATCATCCAATCGGCATCAGCGACGATATCGTCCTTGCCAATGCCGAGCAGAACGAGCAGTCCGCGTCCAATCTGGCCGATGGTTTCACCGTCCACTCTGACGCTCGCGCGAGATACCCGTTGCACCACCACTTTCATGGCAGAGGTGAATACGCGAAATCGAGGAGGGTTGTCCAGCCTTGAAGGCACAGGCGGCTGTGATAGGCTGGCGGGGTGAGAATCTCCATTTGTTGTCCGCACTGCAAGCGTGAATTGGAATTCGACGATCTGACGCAAAAGGAATCGCCCTGTCCGCGTTGCGAGCAGTGGGTCCAGCTTCACATCACCGAGCGGATGCGGCGCGACAACGTGGTGGACCGCTGCGTGCTCTGTGAAGGCAGCAAGGTGTACGTGCAGAAAGATTTCAATCGCGCCCTGGGCGTGACCATCTTCGGAGCGGGCTGCCTGCTGTTCTTGATCCTGGCCGGCATGAACCGTCTCATCGAGGGCACCCTGGTCTGGGCGGTGTTTGCGGCGGCTGACGCCTTGCTATACAAGTTCCTGCCTGACGTGACGATTTGCTACAAGTGCCATGCGCAGTACCGGCAGTTTACTCCGAATCCCAACAACCATCCGTTCGAGTTGGGGCTCGCCGAGAAGTACGACCCGCTGGACAAACGGACGGGTGCTGAGAATCCCGCCGCGGAATGGAAGGGGCGCTGAGGTGAGGTTGACGACCGCCTTCTTGCTGGGTTTTTCATTACTACTGGGGTGGACGGCTTCAGGAATCGCTCAGACCGCAAGCGATGTGGATACGGAATACCGTCAGCTCCTTGTGGAAGACGACCGTTTCCTGGAGCATATGGAGAAACTATCGGGGAGCCGGTCGCGGCTCACGCAATCCATGTTGCACGCGAAAGCGCGACGTGTGGAAGCGGGGTACCGGAAGTTTCTTTCCGAATACCCAGGACACGTTCGCGCGATGGTTGCCTACGGCAGTTTTCTACGCGACTTTCAGCGGGATGACGAAGCCCTCGGCTGGTGGAACAAAGCCACTGCGGTGGATCCGAATTGCGCTGCGGCGTTTAACGACATTGCTGAACTGTACGGTTCCACCGGGCGCGCTGCGGAGGCGCTGCGTCTCCATCAGAAAGCCTACGAACTGGCTCCTACGGAACCGGTCTACCGGTTCAACTGGGCGAACACATGCATCCTTTATCGCAAGGACGCGCAAAAGGTCTACGGATGGGATACGGACGAGATTTTTCGCAGGAGCCTGGAACAAATGCGCAAGGCGCGCGATCTGGCGCCCGAGAATTTTGAATTCGCGAGGGGCTATGCGGAGAGCTTTTTCCTGATGAAGAACCCCGACTGGCAGCAGATGTATGCGGCCTGGCAGTATTGTCTCGGCCAGCCATTGCAGGCGGCGGACCTGCAACTGGTTTACGGCCATCTGGCGCGAGTGTCCATGCACCTGAAGCGGTTCGACGAGGCAAGATCGTGGCTGGCGAAGATGGACGCGCCAGACGTGCAAACCGTGCGCACAACTCTGGAAAGAAATCTGCTCGAACTGGGCGGATCCGCCAAATCACCACCGTATCCGTAACCGCATGGGAAAGGCCGCATTACCTACTTTGCAGGTCGGCTTCATCAACGGCTTTGCAACCAACGTTCAGAACTCCGATTCGTTCACCCTCCTGATTGCGGACAGTGTCCGAAGTGGTTCGTTCACCAACGTGCTCAGTGGCCAGCGTCTGATGACGGCCGGTGGAAGGCCCGTTTTTCCACGTTGACTTTTGGGCGGTCGCCGGTAAGATGACGCGCCGTTTAACGAACCAGAGGAAAGATCAACCAATGCCACGAACACGTTCTGCCGCCAAACAAGCACGAGGCAGCTTGCGCCGCCAAGCCAACAATAAATCCATCAAATCGAGGATTCACACGTTGCATCGCAAATTTCTCGCCTTGGTTGACGCGAAGAAGGCAGCGGAAGCGACGACCGCTCTCAGTGAACTTGCCTCGGCGTTGGACAAGGCAGCCAAAACAAAAGTCGTTCATCGGAATATGGCCGCTCGCACAAAATCGCGGTTGGCGGCGCGTGTCAGGGCGTTGACGCCGGCAAAGACCGCGTAATCGCGGTCAGAGCGGAGTGATGGAGTACGGGAGTAGTGGAGTGTTGCGACGTTGCTCCAATGCTCTGGATCTAATCCCTGTTTCTTTTGGAGGGCGAACCTCCCGGTGAGCCGTGAACGGGAATCATCGAAACGGCTCGGCAGGAGCCTCGCCCTCCAGTGAACTGGCGAAATAACGACGGCAAGCGGGGCGCTTGCCCTACAATTCCTCCGATCACTCCAGCACGCCCGTACCCCGCCGTTGCCCTTACTGCCAGCTTTCCGTCAGCAGACTGACGACCTGTCGTGCAAGATCGTCGGCGATCAGCGGTAAAGCTTGTTCTTCCGCGCTTTGCAGGTCGGTTCCAATAAAGGTGTCTGCGCTGCCGGTGATCACCTTCGGGCTCAACACCAAATCGCCCGTGACCCGGTCCCGTGCTTCCACTCGCGCATCGATGTTGATCCGGTACTCGCGTGGCGTGAGGACCGCCGTCTGCAAGGCCCGCAGTTCTTGCCGTCGATAATGGAGAATCTGTCCGGTCAGGATGATGTCGGCATTCTCTTTGGACTCGACGCGGAGTGTGCCGTCGGATTGGAGCCGTCTGATGATTCCGTTGCTGACCTGGGCTTCAAGCTGGGGTTGTAGGGTTTTGTTCTTGAACATCACGACGGCGACGGATTTGTAATTGGCTTTCAAGACCGGACCCAGGTGATAGCCCATGCAGCCGAAGCAGAGCAGCGCGGTGAGAACGCTGAGGGCGCCTGTCAGAATCAGTCTTGATCGGTTGGAGCGACATTCCTGTCGCGATTGTTCCCTCGGACCCCGTTCGGGGCAGAGCCGAGTCCGCGAGACATGCGAAGCGAAATGCCCCTCCCACAAGAAACCCCGGCGGCTCATGGCGCGGTGACGCTTGTGTTGACGAGCGGGGTAAGCGCCGCGACTTTTTTCTCGGCCTGGCTGGCCCATTCGGACTTCGGGTCCTGCTCGATGGCGGCGTTGTAGTAGATGAGGGCCGACTTGTACGCCCTGTTCTTCTCATAGAACCGGCCGATGTTGAACAATCCCTTCGATTGTTCGAACTTCAGATCGGCGAGCGTCTTGTCGGCGTTCTGAACCTTGTCGCTTCTCGGATACCGGATCAGGAAATCGTTGAAGGCGGCAATGGCTTCATTGGCTGCATTTTGATCGTACTCGGCGCGTTTCGCTTCCTGTTTGTACGCCCAGGCAATCTGGAATTGCGCCTCCTCGGCCAGCGGGTTTTGCGGGTACCGCTCCAGCACCTTTTGGAATGCGTGCACTGCGCTGAGGTTGTCTTTTTGCTTTTCGTAGCAGAGGCCGATCCGGTATTGCGAGTCGGGTCCAACCTTGCTGTACGGGCCGTTTTTCACCAGTTGTTCGTAAATCTCCAGCGTCTTGTCGAGTGCGGGCAGGCGGACAATGCCCGGCCACATCTTGTGCTTTTCACCGGCCAAAAACAAATTGGCGATTTCAAATTCTCGCTGGATCGCCGTGTCGAAATAAGGGCTGTTCGGATTCTTCTGGATGAGTTCCTGGTAGGCCTTGTAGGCCTTGTAATAGTACCGGGTCCCGCTCAGGCATTCGGCAAGTCCAAGACGCGCCTCTTGCGCGCTGGCAGCCGATGGCCAACGACGAATCAGCCTGCGGTAGCCCGCCAGGGCATTCTTGTAATCTTTTTTTGCCTCCAGTTTCTTCGCGAGATCGAGTTGCTCCTGCGGCGTGTTGGCGGTTGTCACGCCTTCCCGCTCGTAACTCCAGCCTTCCCCCGGGCGCCAGATCAGCGGGGCAGGGCAGTCGATCGGCAATACAAAGCAGAAAAAACCGATGAGACACAGCAGCAGTCCTATGGTCCTAAATGGATTCATCGAAGTATTCTCGACGTAGGCTACTAAAAGGATCGTCCAGCGTCAAGGAAGGGTGCGATGGAAGGGTGCGATTGGGTGGTGGCCTCCGTGCCTGTCCAGGTTTCCTCCCAGAGGTCCGAGCAGGACTCGCGATTCCAGTCGGAGCAGGGACGCCTGTACCACTGGAGACGAGGCTTTACCGGGCGGTTTTTAGGAGACTTTCCTTATTTGTTCTCGGTGTACGCCTCCGGCGGCGGACACGAGCAGACGAGGTGCCGGTCGCCATAGACGTTGTCGATGCGGCCGACGGCCGGCCAGAATTTGTGGTCGCGAGTCCAGGGAGCGGGGAACGCAGCCTTGTCGCGCGTGTACGGCCGGTCCCATTTGGCGGAAATCACCGCGTGCACGGTGTGCGGAGCGTTCTTGAGAGGATTGTTTGCGCGATCCATTTCGCCCGATTCAATGGCCTCCATCTCGGCGTGAATCGAGATCATGGCATCGCAGAACCGGTCCAACTCCGCCTTCGATTCGCTTTCGGTCGGCTCCACCATGAGCGTGCCCGGCACCGGCCAGGACATCGTCGGAGCATGGAACCCATAATCCATCAGTCGTTTGGCCACGTCTTCGACTTCGATTCCTGCCCGGTTCTTCCATTGGCGCAAGTCGAGGATGCATTCGTGGGCGACAAAACCACCGTGTCCCCGGTAGAGCACGGGAAAATAGGATTCGAGCCGACCGGCCACGTAATTGGCGTTCAGAATCGCGACCTTGGTCGCGTCGCGCAGTCCAGTCGGTCCCATCATCGCGATGTACATCCAGGAGATCGTCAAAAGGCTCGCGCTGCCCCAGGGCGCCGCGGAGACTGCCATCGTGGGACAGGCATCTTGCCTGTCTTCTTCCGTTCTGTGGCCCGACGGGCTGAAAGACGGTTCGACGGTGACGACTGAATGCCCGGGCAAATACGGCGCGAGGTGCTTCGCGACTGCGATCGGCCCGACTCCGGGACCGCCGCCGCCGTGAGGGATGCAAAATGTCTTGTGCAAATTGAGGTGGCAAACATCGGCGCCGATGTCGGCCGGCCGGCAAAGACCGACCTGTGCGTTCATATTCGCGCCGTCCATATAAAGCTGTCCGCCGTTTCGATGAACGATCTCGCAGACCTGCTTGATGTTCTCCTCGAAAACGCCGTGCGTGGAGGGATAGGTGACCATGAGCGCCGCGAGGTCTCGCGCGTGCGCTTCCGCTTTGGCCTTCAGATCGTCCACGCTGATGTTGCCCCGGTCGTCACAGGCGACGACGACCACTTTCATCCCCGCCATGGCGGCGCTGGCGGGGTTCGTTCCGTGGGCGGAAACGGGAATCAAACAAACGTTCCGGTGCGGCTCGCTTCGCTGCTGATGATACTGGCGGATGACAAGCAGCCCGGTGTATTCGCCCTGGGAACCGGCATTGGGTTGGAGCGACACCGCCGCGAACCCCGTGATCTCTGCCAGCCACGATTCCAGTTGCCGGAAAAGAACCTGGTAGCCCTCGGCCTGGTCGAGCGGCACAAACGGATGCAGTTTATTCACCTCGGGCCACGAAAGTGGCATCATTTCGGACGTGGCGTTCAACTTCATCGTGCACGAACCGAGCGGAATCATCGAGGTGGTCAGCGACAGATCGCGGGCTTCCAAACGCTTGAGGTAGCGCAGCATCTCATGCTCGGTATGATGACGGTTGAAAACCGGATGGGTGAGAAACGGAGAAGATCGTGTGAACCCGCCCAACTCGGGAGATTGCGAAGGGGTTCCGCCGCCGAAAACCTGGATCAATTCCTGGATGTCCGCTTCGGTGGTTGTCTCGTCGAGACTGATGCCCACCGTACCGTCGCCGAAATCGCGGACGTTAATCGCGGTGTTGAGGGAGCGATTTTCAATCGCGATTGCTCCAACACCCGAGCGTGGTTGAACCTCGCGCCCTCCAGTGGGCGGGCGCAGGCGAATGGTGTCGAAGAACGGTTCCTTGCCGACCCGATCGACCTTGTCGGCGAGTTTTCTGGTGAGGATGTGGATCTTGCGCGCGATGGCTCGCAAGCCTTCGGGCCCATGATACACGGCGTACATCGATGCCGTGACGGCGAGGAGCACCTGGGCCGTGCAAATGTTGCTGGTCGCCTTTTCGCGGCGGATATGCTGTTCGCGCGTCTGCAAAGCCAGCCGCAATGCCGGATGGCCCTGCGCATCCTGCGAGACGCCGATCAACCGGCCCGGCATATGGCGCTTGAACTCATCCCGTGTCGCAAAGTACGCCGCGTGAGGCCCGCCGTAGCCCAGCGGGACGCCCAACCGTTGCGTGTTGCCGACGACAATGTCGGCGCCGAATTCTCCCGGCGGCCTGAGCAGGGTAAGACTGAGAATGTCGGCGGCAACTACCGCCAGCGCCTTGTGTTCGTGTGCCTGTTGAATGAACGGTCCGTAGTCCATGACTACGCCGTCGGTCGTCGGATATTGCAGCAGGCAGCCGAAGACGCTGTCGTCGAATGCGAAGGTGCGATGATCCCCGACCACGATACGGATGTCGTGCGGCGCGGCGCGCGTCTTCACCACGTCGATCGTTTGCGGATGACAATCCTGCGATACGAAGAACCGGTTGCGTTTGTCGTTTCCTTGAAGGCTGTGGCACACGGTCATCGCTTCAGCCGCGGCGGTGGCTTCATCCAGCAGTGAAGCGTTGGCGATTTCCATGGCAGTCAGATCCGTGATCATCGTCTGGAAATTGAGGAGCGCTTCGAGGCGGCCCTGCGAGATCTCGGCTTGATACGGCGTGTAGGCGGTGTACCAACCGGGATTCTCCAAAATATTGCGCTGGATGACCGGAGGCGTAAAGCAATCGTGATAGCCCATGCCGATATAGGAACGAACCAGCTTGTTCTTCGACAGGATGGCTTTCAGGTCGGCCAGTGCCTCGTGTTCGCCACGCGGTTCGGGGAGCTTCAGGGATTCGTGGTGTCGAATCTCCTTCGGGATCGCCTCGTCCACCAGGGCGTCCAGGGAGGAAACCCCGAGCAGCCGTACCATCTGGGCGATCTCTTCCGGATTCGGGCCGATGTGTCGGCGCGCGAATGGTTCGGCCGTGGAAATCGGATCGTGTGACGGTTGCATCTAGGCGCCGATGAGATGGGAATAATCGTCGGGGCTGAGCAGATCGTCGAGTTCCCCGGGATCGCTCATCCTGACCTTGAACAGCCAGCCTTTTCCATGCGGATCCTCGTTGACCAGTTCGGGCGCGCTGCCGAGGTCTTCATTCACGGCCACCACCTCGCCCGAGACCGGCGCGTAAATGTCGCTGGCGGCCTTGACGCTTTCGACCACCGCGCATTCCTTGGCCGCCTCCAGATGCGAGCCGATCGAAGGCGGCTCGACATAGACGATATCCGTCAGCTCATGCTGGGCGTGCTCGGTGATGCCCACCCGGGCCGTGTCTCCTTCGACGAGCACCCATTCGTGCGTCTTGGAATACTTCAGGTTCTTCGGAATGTTCATAAATTCCTTTTCAATAAAGGTTTCTTTTCAATGATCGCGGCATACGTCTTACCGCGAATCTCGATGCCAATCTTCGAGCCGGGCGCGGCGGATTTCGCTTCCACGTAGCCCATGCCGATGCCGACCCCCAGGGTGGGCGATTGCGTGCCGCTGGTGATCTCGCCAATCCTTCTGGTGGCGCAAGCGTCCCTGCTTGCAGTTGTTCCGGTGGCACAGGCCTCCGTGCCTGTGGTCGTTATCGGATAATGCGAACGCGGTGGCGGCGATTTCTCGGTCATTTTGAATGCAACCAGCTTGCGGTGCGTCCCTTGTTCCTTCTGTTCGAGGAGCGTCTCGCGACCGACAAACTCGCCCTTGTCGAACGACACGAATTTCCCCAATCCCGCTTCCAACGGCGTGGTGTCCTCGGTCATGTCGTTGCCGTTGAGCGGATAGCACATCTCCAGGCGCAACGTGTCGCGCGCGCCCAGCCCGCAGGGCCGGATGCCGAAGGTTTGACCCCGTTTCAACAGTTCCTCCCACAGCGTGGTGGCATCGCCAGCATCACACAGAATCTCGAATCCATCCTCGCCGGTGTACCCCGTGCGGGCCACCCGGCATTCGATGCCGAACACCTGTTTGGGAGCGATATAAAAATGCGGAATGTCGGCTGCAACGGTCAGGAACTGCGGCGCGTTCGGTCCTTGGAGCGCCAGCATGGCTGTCTTGTCGCTCTCGTTTTCGAGCACCACGGCGGCGTTGGCGCGACAGTTCATCCACTCAAAATCACTCTCGATATGGGAAGCGTTGACCACGATGAGGTACAGGCTTGGTTCCATCCGGTAAACAATCAGGTCGTCGATCACGCCACCGCGATCGTTGCACATCAATGTGTACTGCGCCTGTCCCAGGGCCATCTTGCGGACGTCATTGGTGAACAGATGATTCAGGACCCGCTCAGCGTTCGGTCCCGCCGCCAGGACCTGGCCCATGTGGCTGACGTCGAACAACCCGACTTTTTCGCGGACGGCGGCATGTTCTTCCAAGATGCCGCCGTAGACCACCGGCATTTCCCATCCGCCAAACGGCACCATCTTCGCGCCCAGGGCAACGTGGGCGGCATACAGCGGCGTGCGTTTGAGTTGTTCAGTGACCTCCATGACTCGCGAGCGTTACGTTAGCGACCGGTGCCGATGCTGTCAAACCCGGAAGCAGGGCGGAGTGCAATCCGGATGCATCTGATACCGTTGTAGAGGCGTCCGTCACGGACGCTCTGGTCGTACTGGGCGCTTTGCCGTCGAGACGGCGGCCGCTACACCAGGTACGCCTCAACATTCAACACCCAACGTTCAACGTTGAACGCTCAACGGGGAGGCAGAGAAGCGGTTGTCAGCCAAACCAAGGAACTAGTCCATCGGAGAGTCGGGCTTCTGCACGACCATCTTGTCGTTTCTGTCGCCTCGTCCGTCCCGGACGCATCTCCAAACAAGGACTGCCGCCGAGACGGCGGCCGCTACACCATCTCCAGCCGTTTGGAGGGCGAGCCTCCCGGCGAGCCGCGTCCGTTCGCCGTAAACTATATAGCCGTGTGAGGACCTCCGCGTTGTTTCTCAGGCCCGCAGGGTGGCTCACGCGGGCGCGTGAGACATCAATTTGGGCTTGCCCGCCAATGTGGGCGGCGGTAACGTCCTGTCCATGAAGCTGGTGGATAGCAAGCCCGACGGCCATTTGCCAGCCGAAATAGACGACTGTCAGTCGCCTTTTTTTACGACTTTAGGTCGTCGAATTTAAGATAGACTGAGCAGGAACGATGGAGATACGGTCACAATGGGTGAGAGTGTGCGCGCTGGCTTTTCTATGGCTGTTTCTGATTGTGCTGCCTCTGCTTATCATCACGCTTATCATCACGGCCATTTCGAGTCCAGATGCGTTCCATTTGAGATTGTCTTGGGATGACCGGGCAGTCGCGGAGACACAGTCGCATTTCTGGCTCACGCTGGTCGTTGCGATACCATGTCTCGCATTGTGGATAGGAGCAATCTGGGCGTATCGGGCGCTCGCCAGAATTCGAGAGCTAGATGGCACGCATTTCAGGAGCGTCGTCTTGCGCCGCGCACTATTTGTTTTTGTAAGCGCGCTCCTTTTCGGTTCTCTCCTATCGCTGGTTTACAAGCGTGTAGGCATTCCGAAGGCTGTTGTTGCTGGCTTCCTCACTCCCGGCATGGGTTGTTGGCAGTTGCTTGTGTCCATGATTCCCGCTTTTAAGCCGTTAGTTCAGTCGAAGTCGAGCATCATTTGTGTTTCCGTAGTTTTCACTGCGGTGTTTTTTTCAGTATTGGTGGGCGGTGCTACTGCCCTACATCTCAGACTGAAGCGCGTGACCCCAAATGCGTGAGAGTCTATCAATTCGTGGGAGCCAACAGCTGCCCGCTTCGCGTCCAGCTGCGGCTCCACTCAAACGATTAGGACCTAGAATATGAGTCAAGTTACTCGGCGCTTTTGGATTTCGCTTGTACGCATACTTGGCGTCGGTCTAGGTGTTTGGTTCCTCGTTCATACTGCGCAGAACCTTCGCGACGTGTCTGCTCACCTCCGGATTCCACACTCAGAGTTGCTGTTCATCATTCTGTATTCGCTGATCGAAGCCTCTCCACTTTTGGTGCCCTGGCGGCATGTCCGCTTGGATTTTCTGTGGTTACTTCTCTTCGTTGTGCTGTGCTTGGATTTTGCGATCCTAGGTTATCAGAGTCTCGTAGATTGGCAGAGAGTGTTTAGGCACGAGGCGATTCAGTTGGCGTTTCCCATAGACACCGCTGCGACATTTGTTGTTGCCGTGCAGATTCTCGTGGTGTTATTGATTCGGAAGGAGGGCCTATCAAAATCGCTTCAGCCAACCGCGACCCGCTGACGCGGCTCGCGGCCGCTGAGCTGATCGTTAGGCAGCATGGCGCACACTTTATGACAGTTCCATCAACATCATCACAACGCTTCAATTCGATAGCGAGCAATTATGCCACTAGCGAGGTTCACATCAGCAGCCCGACACTCGCACGCTTGCACACGCTCTTGCCGCCTATCGAGTCTGTTTGCGATGTGGCCAGCGGCGCAGGGCATACGGGTTTGAGTTTCGCGGGCGTCGCCAGGCGTATCGTCGCGGTTGATCCTGCGCCGAATATGCTCGCGCAATTTAAGAAGCTGGCAGCGGAGCGCGGAGTCGCAGTCGAGACAGTGGAGGCATTTGCAGAGTCCATTCCACTTGCGACGGCATCATTTGACTTGGTTGTTTGCCGCTTGGCTGCCCACCATTTCTCCGACCTTCCCAAAGCCATGACTGAAATGACACGTCTCGCAAAGCCGGGCGGTCATGTGGCGATTATTGACATGGAAGGTGACGAGCAGCCTGCTCTTGATGCACTCAACCACGACATTGAAGTGTTGCACGACCCGACCCATGTTCGCTCTTACACGGTGACGCGCTGGCAGCAGCTTTTCGAGGAGAGCGAGCTTGAGGTGGTAGCCTGCGAGAATCGTTGCTGGGAGATTCCCGGCGGTTTGACAGTTAAGCGATGGTGTGAGCTTGGCGATTCCGGCGTCGTAGCTTTGCAAGCTATCCACGACCGATTGACAGCGACTCCGTCAGACTGGCTTTCCCAGCTCGAAATCACACGGAATGCAGACGGAGGATTTCGTATTCCAGTGCGGACATTGCTCATTCTTGGGCGCAAGCCGTCTGATTTACTTACCTGATATGTGCCAGACATCTCACTGCTGTCCAAAATCAAATTATTTTGGACAGCAGTGCGATGGCCAGAACCAGGGCCACTACGAGGACGTTGATTCGTTTGCCCATAATTGTATCCTTCCAAGGAAAGGCCAGAACCCTGCTGGCCCGGCGACCACTTTGTCCCATGGGTTGTATACCACGGACTGAAGCCTGATGCTGCGCAAGCAGGGACGCTTGCGCCACCAATTTACCAGACGCCCTTTAACCTCCACTTTTAATCAGACCTCCTTGTTCCAGAGCGAATGGTCTTTTCCATTGCTCGTGTCCTTGTGCGTCGGTAATCTGGGTGCGTGAGCAAACAGATTATTCCAGTCGACGCGGTGGCGGTCGAGAAGACCCATGTCGGCAAGGTGAGTTTTCCCGTCAACGTTCCGGAGGGGTTGATCGACTGGATTGGTTTTCCTCAAGATGTGATGACCTATGCCAAGCCGATGGGCTTGGGCGATTGCGATGTGAAATTCCTGCTGGGCGCGTTGCGGGGAAAGTGGGGAATGAACCCGGTCCTGAACCTCCCCGAACTGGCGTTGAAAGTCGGCATGGGCTATCCGGAAATGGACGCCATCGTACAGGGATTGATCGAGAAAAACTACGCGCGGATCGGGGATCGCCTGGATCTGTACCGGTTTTGGATCGTCCTGCTCCATGTCAAGGGGATCCGATTCAGCGCGTCCTGACGCCGCAGCCATTGCCTTACGTCGTCGTTGCTGATACTCTTCAATCAGATTTCATGAGTGAACCATTGCACAAGCACGACATGCCCTTCGATTCCATCGAGGATTGCCTGGAAGAGATTCGCCAGGGACGCATGATCGTTGTCACCGATGACGCGGACCGGGAGAACGAGGGCGATCTGGTGCTGGCGGCGGAGAAAGTGACGCCCGATGCGGTCAATTTCATGGCCAAGCACGGACGCGGATTGATTTGCGTGCCGACGACCGAAGCGCGGTTGAAGACGCTCGGGATTGCCCGGATGGTCAGCGAGAACCGCGAGAGCTTCAAAACCGATTTCATGGTCAGCGTGGATGCCCGCGTGGGGATCACGACGGGGATCAGCGCCTTTGACCGTGCCCGGACTATCCGGGTTCTGGCCGATGCGCACACCACCACCGAGGATTTGGTTTCGCCGGGGCACGTGTTCCCCTTGCAGGCGCGCGAAGGCGGCGTGCTGCGCCGGGCTGGACACACCGAGTCATCCATCGATTTCGTGAAAATGGCGGGATTGTCGCCCGTGGCGGTGATCTGCGAGATCATGCACGAGGACGGCAACATGGCGCGGCTGAGCGAACTGTTCAAGTTCAAGGACAAGTTTGGCCTGAAGATTTGCACCATTCGCGACCTGATTGAGTACCGCCGGATGCGCGAGAAACTCGTCGCGAAAGAGCAGGAAGTCGCCATGCCGACCCGGTTCGGCGAATTCAAACTGCACCTGTATCGTTCCCTGGTGGATGGGCAGCATCACGCCGCGCTGACGATGGGCGACGTGCGCCGCAAGGATGCCGTGCTGGTGCGGGTTCATAGCGAATGCCTGACCGGCGATGTCTTTGCGTCCTTGCGCTGCGATTGCGGACAACAGTTGCACGACGCGCTCAAACGCATCGCGGAAGAAGGCGAAGGGGTGTTGGTGTACATGCGTCAGGAAGGCCGGGGCATCGGTTTCGCGAACAAGATCCACGCCTACGCGTTGCAGGAAGAGGGGCTCGATACGGTCGAGGCGAATGAGAGGCTCGGGTTCAAACCCGACCTGCGCGAATACGGACTGGGCGCCCAAATCCTGGTCGATCTTGGCGTCCACAGGATCCGGTTGTTGACCAACAATCCGAAGAAGGTCGTCGGCCTCGAGGGATTCGGCCTGGAGATCGTCGAACAGCTTCCGATCCGTTCCGAGCCGACCCCGTACAATCGGAAGTACCTGGAAACGAAGAAAACCAAAATGGGACACAAGTTGTGAAAAGGATTTCCGCTGGGAATTGTAGGGCAGGCGCTCCGCCTGCCATGTTTCCAAGTCACGGCAAGCGGTGCGCTTGCCCTACAACATCATGTTAAGAAAGACACAGAATGCCTCCGTTATCTCCGCCGCCGGCCTGCGTTTTGGCATCGCTGCGGCCTGCTACAATGAAGAGCTTGCCGATGGGCTCCTGGCGAACTGTGTCGATGCGTTGGGCCAGGCCGGCTCCGATCCCCGGGACATCCAGGTCGTTCGGGTGCCGGGAAGTTTCGAAGTCAGCGCGGTGGCAGCCCGGCTGGCGAAGTCGGGGAAATGCGATTGCGTGATCGGGCTGGGAATCATTTTGCAAGGGGAGACGAGTCACGCCCACCATATCGCGGGAGCAGTGGCCAACGGACTGACGGCCATCGCCATTCAAACGGGCGTGCCCACGGTGTTCGGGATTGTGACGGCGAACAACTTGAAACAGGCGCGGGTGCGCTGCCTCGGGAAACAATACAACCGGGGACGCGAATCGGCGGAAACGGCGATGGCGATGGCGAGATTATGGAAAACATTGTAAAACAACCCGGCACCCGTCGCCAGGCCCGCGAGTTGGCTGCCCAATTTCTCTACCAGTACGATGTCAACGGAGGGACGATCGACGAGATCCTGTCCCTATTTTGGGAAACCCAATCCGAGGTGAGCCGGGCAGCGGGCAAGTTTGCCGAAGAACTGATCCGTGGTTGCGTGGAAAAGCGGGCCGTCATCGACGAAAAGATCCAGCAGTACACCGAACACTGGGAGATTTCGCGCATCGCCACCGTGGATCGCAACATTCTGCGCCTTGCGATGTACGAAATGCTGTTCCGCGACGACATCCCGCCGGTGGTGAGCATTAACGAAGCCGTCGATATCGCCAAGAAATTTTCCACCCAGGAATCCGGTGCGTTCGTCAACGGCATCCTCGACCGCCTCAAGGCGGACCTTCCTCGCCCCGCTCGGACAGCGGCAGGGTCTCGATGAGCGTTCTGAATTGTAGGCCAACGGCTCCGGTTGGCGATACGATTGGTGCGGCAAGCGGAGCGCTTGCCCTACAAATGTGATGAAAGTCGCCGACCTGCATCTCCACACGCGGTACTCCGACGGCGCTTATACGCCGTTGGAATTGGTCCGCGCCGCGGCGCGCGAGGGATTTGCCGCCATCGCCGTGACCGACCACGATACGCTCGATGCGATCCCTGAAAGCCTGGCCGTCGGGCGCAAGCTCGGTGTGGAGGTGATTGCCGGAGCCGAGATCACCTGCGGCGCCGAAATGAAAGAGATTCACATGCTCGGCTACTTCTTCGGCAGGGGATGGGAACACCCGCCGTTGCAGGCGGTGCTGGAACATTCCAAACGGGTCCGCGAACGCCGCACCGAGGAATTCGTGGTCAGGCTCAACGAGTTGGGGATCCCTTTGAAACTGGCGGATGTGTTGGCTTGCTCCGAATGTGGCACGCTCGGGCGTCCACACGTGGCGATGGCCCTCGTGAAACGTGGATTCGTCGGGAGCCTGGAAGAGGCGTTCGAGCGTTTTCTCAGGCCCGGCAAACCGGCTTATGTCGAACGGCATCGGATGAGCACCGCCGAAGCCATCGGGCACATCCGTCGTGCGGGCGGGATCGCGGTTCTGGCTCATCCCGGGCTGAATCGAGTGGACGATTTGATCCAGAACATGGCCGCCCAGGGCCTGGACGGTCTGGAAGCGTGGCATTCGCGCCACACGCCGGCACAGTCGGCGCGATACTTGAAAATGGCGGAGCGATTCAAGCTGTTGGCGACCGGCGGCAGCGATTGTCACGGCCCGGGCCGTGACGGGCCATTGATCGGCACCATCCGGCTGCCTTATGACCGCGTCGAAGCGATGAAACAGCGCGCCGCTTCTCACCCTGATCCTGTTCCCAATGGGGAAAAGAAATCTCCTCTCCCTCGAAAAGGGTGAGAGTGGATCGGAACAAGTTCCATGAACCTCCTTCAAAAGTTCCGCGATGGTTTGCGCAAGACCTCGGCCAAACTCGGGGCCGAAATCAAACGTATCGTGACCCGTCAGCCCCGGCTCGATGCCGGGGCGTTGGAAGAACTGGAAGCCGTCCTGATCTCAACGGACATCGGTGTCGAGACCGCCACCCGCATCATCGAACAGGTGAAGGCAATCAATCGGGAATCGGGAACGGCGGATGTGTTTGCCATTGCCCGAGCCGAGATCGAACGGGAGCTGGCGTTGGGAGGGTCGCGCTCCGTCGCGACCGCAGAGGTGAACGGCTCGGCGGGAGCCTCGCCCTCCATGTTACGGATGGCCCCGCATCCGCCCACCGTCATTCTTCTCGCTGGCGTCAACGGGACGGGCAAGACCACTTCGACCGCGAAACTCGCCCACTGGCTCAAGCAGCAGGGTCACTCGGTATTGCTGGCCGCTTGCGACACGTTCCGGGCCGCCGCCATCGAACAGCTTAAAATATGGGGCGAACGCGTCGGGTGCGATGTCATTGCCGGTCAATACGGGGCCGATTCGGCTGCCATTGCCTTCGACGCAGTGGAAGCGGCGATGAAACGCGGTGTGGATTATCTGCTCATCGACACGGCCGGACGGTTGCACACCAAGAAGAATCTCATGGAAGAAATGAAAAAGATGCACCGTTCGCTGCAAAAGCGCCTCCCGACCGCGCCCCACGAGGTCCTGCTGGTGCTCGACTCCACGACGGGTTCCAATGCGCTGGTGCAGGTCCGGGAGTTTCACAAGGCGCTCGGCGTCACGGGCCTCATTGTGACCAAACTTGACGGCACCGCCAAGGGCGGCATAGTGGTCGCCATCGCCCGCCAGTTGAAAATCCCCGTCAAATTCATCGGCCTTGGCGAACAGGTGGACGACCTGCAGCCGTTCGATCCCAAACAGTTTGCCGAAGCCATGTTCGCGCAGCCTTCTGTGTAGTGATACAGGGAACGATCGAACGAGAAAGCCACGGGGGAATCCGGCCCTGCAAAGTTCGAGATCGTTGGGCCCGTCTCTCAGGGGTCGCGTGAGCCGGTCTCGTCGGCCGACGGGCGATAGGCGCGTCTGTTGCGATACAGTTCCAGCCGCGTCTGGATCTCCCCCGCCAGTTGTTGTTGTCCGGCGGCGCCAGCCAACCCGATCGCTTTCTTGGCCTCCCGAATCGCGTCGTCAAACCGGCCAGCGGCAGCCTCGGCGATCGCCAGGGTATCGACATATAGGGCCACCTGATTCCCTGTGAGTTCACAGGTCCGCCGGGCCAGAGTCACCGCTCGAACCGGGTCGCCCCCGTCAGCGGAGGTGAGCGTTGCGAGCAACCAGGCCAGATTATTTTGGGCCTCAACGTAGTTGGGTCTGACCCGCAAGGCCTGATCGTAATATCCGATCGCCTCCCGGTTTTTGCGTGTTTGCTCCGAGGCCAGCCCCAAATTGTAGTACGCCTCGGCATAATCCCCCTGGAAACGCACTGCCTGCTTCCACTGTGCGATGGCCTCTTCGAGGCGGCCCTGTCGGACCTTGGCCAGCCCGAGATTGTAATGCGCCTCGGCGTAATCGGGCTGGAGTTGCAGGGCCTGTTCAAACTGCCCGGTGGCGTCCGCCACCCGTCCCAGAAGTAACAATGCAACTCCCAGGTTGTTGTACGCTCCGACGTAATCGGATTTGATCTGGAGCGCCTGCTCATAATGTCCGATTGCCTCCGGCACCCGGCGCATCTGTACGAGTGCGACTCCCAAATTGTTGTGGGCGTCGGCATAATCAGGTTTGATCCGCAGGGCCTGTTCGTATTGTTCCATGGCTTCTGGCACCCGGCCCAATTGTCTCAGGGCGAGTCCCAAACTGTCGTACGCCACCCAGGCTTGTGGGTTTTTTGCCACGTTGTCTTGCCAGAGTGTTGCATCGGTCTGGTACACAGAAGCCCGCGTCCAGGCGGTCGCCATCAACAACAGCAGCAAGGCCCCGCCACCCATGACTGTCAGACCCCGATACTTCAGATCCATTCGGCTGTAAACCTTTTCCGCAACGGCGGCAACCAGCGCGATGACTCCGACGATCGCGCAGTATTGCCAATGATCCGCCACCCAGGAATACTGATGAAAGTGTTGATCGAAAAACCCCAGCACCGGGAAAAGTGTTACTACAAAATACCCCAGCCCGAAGAAAAGCGGTCGGCCCCAAGACCGTCGTTTCCACCAGAAAACAGTCAGAGAACCAATTACGATCATTCCCGGCACGTAGGAAATCCACTGAGAAGGGTCGATCTCCCATTTCGGATAAATGACAGTCAAATGGAGCGGCAGAAGTGTCTTGTACAGATAGAACCAGGGCGCCCAGCCGGCGATCGCGAGGCGGGAAAGAAAATCACTCGTTCGGAACGGGTGTTCTCCTGAAGCACGGCTCAGTTGAAGCCAGATGGTTACCAATCCCAAACCGAGCGCCAGCACGAAGAACGGCACGCTGCGGAGGAGATCTATCCGCCGCACCCGGCCGCGCATCCACCAGATACAACCCAGCAGGACAACAGGCAACATGACAACCGCCGTCTTGCTGAGTAAGGCCAGGAGAAATGCCGCCAACGACAAACCGTACCAGCGCCAGCGGTCCTCTTCATCGAATCTCAAGTACAGGAGGATCGCGACCAGATAAAAGAACATCGACAACGTGTTCTTCTGTTCGCTGATCCAGGCTACGGTGGCGACATTTACGGGATGCACCGCGAACACGAGTCCCGCCAACCATGCTCCGGGCACCTTCAGTCGCCGCAGGACGACCCAGAGCAGCACGGCGTTGAGAGCGTGCAACAGGATGTTGACGACGTGGTAGCCCGTCGCATGGTTGCCCCAGCATCGCCATTCCAGCCACCACACAGTCGAGGTCACAGGCCAGTAATCCGGCGCTTCCGATGTAAACCAGAACCGAAGGAGTCCGCCGGGAGTTCGGATCATTCGGTTCCCGGTGATCAGGCTGGTGTCATCCCAGAGAAATCCGCCGCGCATGGCAGGGAGATAGACCAGAACGGTCAAGAGAACGATCAGGACAGCGCCCGCGCCAGCAAATCTCCACTCGCTCCTCTCAACGGACACGGTTGGGGAATCGTGCGATTTCATCTGGAGCGCCGTCCTTTGAGACACCAAACCACCGCAAGAAAATACAGGATACCGGAAACTGTGGAGATCCACGTCCCCAGTTGAAATGCAGTTGGCCGGTACTCGAGACGGAAATGATGGTGACCCCCGGCAAGCGGGATGGCCCGCAAGATGTAATCCGCGGGCATGACCCGATACTCCTGTTGAACGCTGCCCGACAGCGGGCGAGCGCGCCATCCATTGCTGTAGGCATCCGTGACCAACAGAATCGCTGGCTGCGGAAGGTCGGCTTCGATCGTGAGCTGATTGCAGGAGGAGTCAACAATCCTTGCCAAGCCGGTCTCTGTCGATCGCACCGGAGATGGACTGGGTTCACCTTCCAGAATCACTTCTGTTCGCGGATCAAAGGAAGGGGTATTCATCGCCTGGAGGATCGCATCTCGTCCGGAAATGACACGATAGCTCTGAATCAATTGAAGATGCAACATCACGGGCACTGCCTGGAGCACGCGGTCGCCCACCGTGGCAGGGAAGAAAATGAATCGACAGCGAAGCATGGTATACAAGGGATGCGGGCGCGAGAAATGAACGTATTGCGTTGCCTCCTCCGGGGATTGCCCCTGCGTAAAGGCCATGAATTCGGCATATCGCTTTAGCGCAAGAGGCGCATACCCCCAGATATCCTCTTTTTGCAGCCACATCGCCAGATTGGGATTCCGGATACAAAGGAATCGATATTCGCCGGGATACTTTTGAAGGAAAGCCTTCATTGGCTCCGATTGGATAGATGCCAGGTCAAAGGTTGCCCGGGATTGCCTGCCGAATACAACCATTTCCGCCAGAGCGAGCAAAGCGATGAGATAAATCGTCGGCCTCCAAAACCCGGCCCCAAACAGCAGCCCGGCCAGCAACAGGAGCATCCCTGAGGAGATGGCCAGAGACCGGCAGGCGAACAGCCCCGCTTCGCGCACGAACGCTGGATTCGTGTAGGTCTCCGAAGCCAGGTAGGACTGGCGAGATGCGTTGAGAGCTCCGAAGATATTCGAGTACCAATTCCCAGGCTGGAGAGCCATCGCCTGTGATCGCAAACCCAACGCCGCAGCCCCGAGCACGACTCCTGCAATCAGGAGGATCAGCGCCAGACGAGAGTGGCGCGGTGGATTCTTGAAAAGATGGTCCCATCCGACCCCCGCCAGCATGGCAAAAAACAAGGAGGCGGGGATGATGAACTTGGCGTTGGTGCGAAACCGGTCGAAGCCCGGCATCCAATGGTACAACACCGGGAACAACGGAGTATAGGATCCGAGCGCGAGCACGAGGAGAACTACCGTCACTGGGAATGAGAATCGCCGGAACTTCCGATCTCCACGAACCGCGCCGTAAGCGATCAGCATCGACCCGGTGACTCCGACAAACAGGCAGGTTTCCCATAAATACCATCGTCCCCAATAACGCGTCTTCACCATGTCGCCAAAAACCCCCGGAGCAATCAGCGTCAGGAAGTTCTCCGGGGGAAACGAAAGCATCGAGGCAAATTCGTAGCTGACGCCCCCGCTGCGGACGCTTTCCGAGGCGGCTTGGAGACTGGTGAAGAGTTGGACCGCTCCGAGCAACCCGGCGCCCACGTACATACCCAAAAGACCCAGCGCGATCTTCATCCGCTGCTCCGTTCTGATCAGGCACAGGCACGAGTACACGCCCGCAGCTACCGCCGTGTAAAAGCAAACTTGAAAGTCACCAGCCAACATCTGCAGGGTCACAGCCAGCATTCCGATCAGAACCCAACGAAGTTGGCGCGTTTCGAACAAGCCATCGATCGCCACGAACAGGAGAGGCGTCCAGGCGGCAGCGAAAAGCACCGAGAGATGGCCGGCGTAGACGCGCAGGAAATACGCGCCGGAGAACATGAACAACGCGGCCGACACCACGCAGGCAACGGGATGCAAGCCGCGCCTCCCTATCCAGACATAGGTGAACAAACCGGCCAGGAACACGTGCAGCGCAATGACCAGATTGGTGGACTGCGCCAATGGCAACAGCAGATCCAGCCAGTTGGGAGGATAGAGCACGCCGGGCTGAGACCATCCCAGGAAAGGCATTCCGGAGAAAACGTACGGATTCCACAGGGGCAAATGGCCGTGTTTGAGTTCGTTGGCGGCGAATTCCCGCCAGTAAATGAACTGGGACGCGAGATCAGTCTGTTGCGAGGATAAGACGATTTGTCCGCCCGTTACCAGCACGTCCCCGAACATGAGAAGTGTCAAGCCAAGCAGAACCAGCGCGCCGAAGATCAACGAACGCTTCGGAGTGGCTCTCCAGTCCCAGGAAGAGGTGAGCGATTTCATCCCGAAGTCTCGTGATCAAGCCTGCCGTGCTTGGATAAATCCAGGTCCTTGGCAGGCATCGTAGGTTTTGCTCCATGATTTGTAAAGGCAGCGTTTTCCGGCCCCTTGCCTTTCCCTGAGCCAGTATGGGGTGAACGCCCCATTGTACGCGAATGACGTGCCGCATAGGTTCTCTCATGAAGAAGCATCCTCTCCGATTGATCGCGTTATTATCGATCTTTGCCGCCTGCTGCGCGTCGCCAATGATCGCGAGCGCAGACACCATCGCAATGGGTTTCACCGGGGCGGAGGGCAATCAATCAGGCGGCGTGTTCACCTATCCCTACAATTTTACTCTCAACGGTTCTGGAAATTTCCCACTGATGTGTATCATCTACACCAGGCACGTCAGTCAGGGCGATCAGTGGGATGCCACTTCACTTGCCGTGGATGCCCTAAATCCAGTCAATGTACTCGGTCTGGAATCTCCTTCTGTGGGCGTTACGGGATACCTGGAAGCGTGCTATCTATTCGTGGAGGAAGCCAACGCATTCACCGGGGGCAACACCGATCCCAAAGGCCTTTACAACTGGGCTGTCTGGGATTTGTTGTCAGGGCAGAATGTTTCCGGTTCGAATCTGGGCGCCGGCGATGAAGCTCAGGTTCAGACCTGCTTGAACGCCGCAGTAGCATTGGGCAATGGCGGCAGCCTGACTCCGTCGCAATTCCATGGCGTGGTCATTTACACCCCGACCGACACGAGTGCCAATGGTCCGCAAGAGTTTTTCGGATATGACACGACAGTTCCGGAACCCGGCACCCTGGCCCTGATTTGCTTCGGTGTCCTGGGACTGGCAGGTGCCCACCGCCGCAAGTTAGCCGTATCCGGCTGAGGGGATCGGCGTGAAGCGGGTTCAGCTAACAAGACTGTAGTCGCAGGCTTCAGCCTGCGCGGGAAGGACGCACCCGTGAGCCGAGTTGGACGAGACGCCGCAGTCGTGTGCGGCAACGGTGCGGCTACAAGGGAGAGCGTTGAAGAACAACACATCGGCTCGGACGGAGCCTCGCTCTCCAAAGGACATGCGACGTTGAAACTTAGTAGTGGCATGGGCGTCTCGCCCGTCGCCGTCGGAGGGCCACGCTTCCGCGTGGCCGCTGTGCTGTGGTTCTTGCCCGCCGTGACCGATTTGATGTAGGAGCGACCTCCCGGTCGCGATCTTCTTCCGCTTGCTTCGCATCGGCAAGTGCTTCACAATAAACGTGTGAAACGGATTCGGTGTAGACGCAAATACGCATATACATAAGTTAGCTTGAAGGCACGATGAACCAGACCGAATACAGAGTACTAGAGAAGCGGAGCGGATCAATTATCTGCCTTATCGCTTTGGCTTTCATTTTAGGCATGGCGACATTTTTGGCCATGAACGAGGTGCATCACAAGCGAGTGCGGTTCTCTCCGGATTGGGCAAAATCATGGCAGTTATGGGTATTCATCGCCGGAGCCGGATTTGTGATCGGATTCTTGTTGTGGAAAGCAGTCAGGAACCTCATCGCCCCGTACCAAATTCTGTTAGTGAACTCGTCAGGCATTACGTTGGGGAGATCAGGCCGATTCCAGCGTTTCTATCCATGGAATCAAGTCCGAGGATTCTCCGTCGGCGAGATTTTTCAGGCTTGGGCGCCTTCATCGAACGCCATCGGAGGCAAGCGCATGTGGCCGGCCCTCAAGATTGAATTTGAAGATGCAGCCGATCTGGAAGGGGTCTTCTCAGTTGGATTCTGGGGACAGGTTTCTGTTGGGGAACGCAAGGCATTCCTGATAGACGCAAAATTTCTCACAGAGAAACTCGATGATGTTGTTAAATTGCTTTCCCAAATTAAGCAAAATGCAAGAAGCTAACCAGACGATGAGCCGAACGGGGCTTCGCCCCGTCGGCTATCTCTATCGTTACTGCCCGGTAGGCGAACCTGCGGCGCTGATCGCGGCGGCGACTCTCTGCCTTTGAGCGGCGCGGATTTCTCTGGCAGGCACCGGCTTTATTTCTCGACTCGCATTCTTCCGGTCCAATTCCGTATATGCGATTCGATAACCGATAAACATCGGCTGTTTGACGGAGAGATTCTTTTGCTCGTCCACCCTCCATGATGCACCCAGTGCAGCTTTGATCTGGTTCTCCAGCACGCTCCCGGGCGACAATTCCACTTTGACCCCGTTTGAATTGAAGAACCGATATTCGATGGAGGACACCTGCAACAGCGCGTAAATGATGTATGCGTCGTCCCTTTGACGCAACGCGCTTCGGATGTGAGGCAAAACGGCCTTGTTCAGGCGATACGCGGAAAGCACGTACTGATGCGCGCCGGAATATGCAACCTGGTATTTGGTAATCCCCTTTGCCTCTAGGATGCCCCGCAAGTAGCCGATGTATTCCGCCTCGGCTTTCAAATCGTAGGTCTTGCTGAAGGTCACGTTCTCCAGCGCCACGTTCTCACGGATCGACCGCATCAACCCTGAGACATCATTCTTGGACATCCTGTCGGTGAGAAGAATGAGCGGCTGCTCCGACAAATCATCCACCGTGTACGCATCGCCCACGTTGTGACGATCCCCGATGGGAACCAATGGAGAATAACCATATTGCCGCACCGTGCGCGTCAAAGGGTCCGACGCGCAGCCGGTGAGGAAGAGGGAGAGGAGGAGAATGCAGGCCGCCCCGAAAGCTTTCGGGGCGGCGGGGTTTCCAGAACAGCCGCCGACTCGCAGAGTCGGCCTACATGATTGTAGGGCAAGCGCGTCGCTTGCCGTTGTTGTCAGACGGGCAACCGGAGCGGTCGCCCTACAAATCCTGGCGTGCCACCCGGAAGGAGCAAAGGCGCCCCGAGAGTATCGGGGCGCCTTTGTGATTTTCATGGTCTTTGTTCCTATTACGACGGCCCGTGTTAGTCGTGAACCGGCATCGGATCAAGCGGGTGGTCGTACGGCGCTTGGCTGACGGAAACTCCGTTCTTGGGCTTCGCCGTGAACGGGCGAGACGGAGGCAGACAGAACTCCGTACGGATCGGCGCGCTGGCCGGGTCCGAATACGGCCATTCCGCATCCACCGCATACTGGATCTGGATGCGTTGCGTTTTGATCGACTCGATCAGATCATCCCGTCCATGCGTATCGGAATGACGGGCCGACTCCTGACCGATCTGCGTAGAGCCTGCCGTTTTCCAGTCACTCAAGGTCTGCCGCATCGCTGACACCTTGAGGGCTGTGATTCCCGGCAGATCCTCGTCCTCAGCCTTGGTGAGGATGGCTTCTGCCGTCTCGGCCAATCGCGGTTGGCTTCCATTCAACGGCCTGCCCACGAAGTAGTCATTCAGGGCGGTCGGGTTGGTGCATGAATGCTTCTGTTTGGCAGCGGCCTGCACTTCTCGCAGTGCCACGAGCAGAGCGCGTTCGGCGTTGCCTTCGGCTTGGGTCGCCTCCTGCCGGCTGGTGTAACCGCGCACGGTTTCGGCGACCTTGGCGCGAGCGGATGCGATGTCGGTTATCAACTGATTGATGGCAGCGCTTGTGATGCCTCGGCCGTTCAGCTTGGGCAGGTACACAGGTTTCTGCACAGCCGTGGTGACCTGTTCCGCCTTGACCAGTTCCTTCAACTGCTTTTTGCTCAGGCCCCAAACACCGGGAACCCGTGTCTTCTTTTCGGGAGCGGGCGCAGGGGTAGGCGACGGTGGTGTGGATGATTCTGCTGATGTGGTTCCAACAACTTCACTCATAACTTCTCCTTATGGATAAGTCGGTAAAGAAGTCCGACCGGGTTTCTCTCCTGTTCCTAGCCTTGAACACCCAGCGCCTGACTGACGAAAATTCCCAAAAGCCAAAAGTGTGCCAGGGGTGGGGGAGGGGGTTTGAGGCTCACGGTTCAGAGGTTTGCCATCCAACATCCTGAATCCAGAGACAAGCATCTGGAAACCTGCTCTCAGCTCTCATCTGTCAGCGAGTGGAATCTGAAAAGCCGTTAGCGCAATTCGCTACTCGCTATTCGCGCAACTGCTGCACAATTCTGTCCGGCTGGAAAATTGTCATCGAGAACGCATCGTGGAATCCATGTTTTTCAACCACGAATGAACACGAATGCACGCGAACCAAGAGCTATGACTTGTGAGACGTGACCCCAAAAACTCTGTCATTTTCCCGTCGCCGCAACCCGACTCGAACCAGTCGAAACCGAGCAACTGGCCTTTTTCGAGAAGCCCCTATCCGAATATTCTGCAGAGGCCCGCTGACCACACGGCCTGGAAACAGTCGCTGGCTGGCTGCCCACGGCGGGATTTGAGACTTGTGAGACGCACCCCGGGATTCGACACGGAGTCTCGCAATGATTTTGGGAGTTAATCCTCTTGCTTTTCGACCGCGCTTTGGTACAAGCACCGTAAGGTTTGTGCAGGTGAGTTCTCCAACGTTGTCCGACAGGGCGCGTGTTTTGTCTTCCGCTCCTACGCCGGAGCTATGTCCTGCGCGACCGCTACGGAGAAGCGGTCGGACGCGAGCAAGATGCAGGAATGTGAATTTGACTATGCGGTTATTGGAGTGATTCAACCAACGGAGAAGCGATGAAACGAGGGACTCTTGAGGCGTTGGTCGTGGTGCTTGGATTGGCGGTTTTTGCGGTGCTACCGGCGTCTGGTTCGACGGTGGGGAATGTTTTCGGGTGGGGGAGTATGGCGATGCCAATTGTGCAACCAGGCACGCGTTTCACTGCTCTTGCCGCGGGAGGGGATCACAGTCTGGCGTTGAAGTCCGACGGCACGGTCGTGGCGTGGGGGTACAACGACGATGGGGAGACCACGGTGCCGGCCAATCTCAGCGGGGTGGTGGCAATTGCGGCGGGGGGCCTTCACAGTCTGGCGTTGAAGTCCGACGGCACGGTCGTGGCGTGGGGGTACAACGACGATGGGGAGACCACGGTGCCGGCCAATCTCAGCGGAGTGGTGGCGATTGCCGCGGGACGGTATCACAGTCTGGCGTTGAAGTCCGACGGCACGGTCGTGGCGTGGGGGTACAACGGCTCTGGGCAGACCACGGTGCCGGCCAATCTCAGCGGAGTGGTGGCGATTGCCGCGGGATGGTATCACAGTCTGGCGTTGAAGTCCGACGGCACGGTCGTGGCGTGGGGGGACAACGGCTATGGGCAGACCACGGTGCCGGCCAATCTCAGCGGGGTGGTGGCGATTGCCGCGGGATGGTCTCACAGTCTGGCGTTGAAGTCCGACGGCACGGTCGTGGCGTGGGGGGACAACGGCTATGGGGAGACCACGGTGCCGGCCAATCTCAGCGGGGTGGTGGCGATTGCCGCGGGATGGTATCACAGTCTGGCGTTGAAGTCCGACGGCACGGTCGTGGCGTGGGGAGACAACGATTATGGGCAGACCAGGGTGCCGGCCAATCTCAGCGGGGTGGTGGCGATTGCGGCGGGGGGCGTTC
>Ga0182027_10000282_pt1 | contig 87530 bp, 50 predicted proteins | sample 712E1DmetaG_FD_121300 | JGI IMG/M metagenome (GOLD analysis project Ga0182027, IMG submission 121300) | Permafrost microbial communities from Stordalen Mire, Sweden - 712E1D metaG (Illumina Assembly) | ecosystem: Environmental > Terrestrial > Soil > Wetlands > Permafrost | place: Sweden... | reverse complement strand
GGGGGGGGCGGCCGGGGGGCGGCCAGGGGTCCGGGGGGGGGGGGGGGGGGGGGGGGGGGGGGGGGGGGGGGTTCCGGCAGGGGGGGGAGGAGGGGTGGGGACGAGGGCCTCGATCAATTTGCGCCGCGTGCATTTGGTGGTCGCGTTGATGAATTCGACAATCCGCCGCACCCCTTCAGAAACGGGCGTCGCCTCCATGTCCAGGAAACGCGGGCGGGCGACCGAGACGTGAGTGACGGTGCGGTTGACCTTGAAGAACTGCAAACCGCGGGTGGCGAACTGCTGGCTTAAGGTGGTGGCCAGCTTCAAGGGAAAGCGCCGTTGTTCCTCCCAGGCGCTGCGCAGCAGGCGTTGCAGCGCGGGAGACCGCAGTTGCCGTCCCGCCGGCCCGCTCATGGTGTGAGACTCGACCGGCTTGATCAAGTTGGGCAGATGGACCTCGCGGAAATGTTTTTCCACCGCTTCCCGGTTGGGCAGGCTCGGGGCTTCGGGCACGTTGAGGCAGGTGTATAGGGTCTTGGTGCTCTGGTCTTCGATCCATTTCTTGACGACGGCCTCATCCTTGACAATTTTCACCCGCGCCTTGAAGGCCTCGAAAGGCATGCGGGCAAAACGCTCGTTGTGGAGCTTGTGGAGCTTGCTCTGGTAATCGTGATAATTAGGCGGCCCCAAAATCATCCCGCTCATGCCGCATTGGGCGACAAAGGTGTAAGTCCCCTTGGGCGGCTCGGTGGCGGTCTTTTCCGCCTTGTAAAACATGTCGAAATGCCGGCCCAAAAGATGGGTCACGGCCTCATCCTCCGAAAGCCACAAAGAATCATCCAGCGCGCAAAGATAAAGGGGCTGCAAGGGCTTGCCGGCGGCGTCCTTGATGATGTCCCACCGCACCTGCTGGCGTTCCGGCTTCTGCAAAATCAACTGGGCAATATCAAACAGAGGATACGCTCGCCCGGTCATCCGAATCTGGCGGGCGAGCGAGTCCAGCCCTTTCTCGTCCGGCAAAATGGTGGCGCTCAATTGCGGGAGTGGCAGTGGCGCCGGCTGGGCTTCCCGCGGCTCGAAGCGCCGTCCCGCTTCCGGCCTGCCCTCGCGCGGCCCTGAACCGCCCCTTCCGCCGCCGCCGCGTCCTTCCTGTGGCCGGCCGCCTTTGGGCCGCGGCTCGCCCGGCCTTGCCGGCCCGCGACGGGGCCCGTGGCGGTCGTCGGAGCGGCTTTCGCGCCGGTCATCGCCCATGAACGAGGCGTATTTATTGGCGGCCGGCGATTCCTGAGCCCAGGCGGGCAGGAAAAGTTTCTCCAAATCGAATTCAGATTCTGGCGATTCGTTCATCGTAATGGTTTTTGCAAACGTGGGAAACCCCAGTCAATGCATTGTTGGCCATAGCATGGAGTGCCTTGCGGCGGATTGCAAGTGCGCAAAGCAACCCCAAATCCAGCACACCCCCCTTGCCCTCCGGCCCATCCGTTGGCACACTGGCGGGACATGACCGAGACTCTTCGCGCCTGGACGGAAGCGGTCGAAACGTTCGTCCTGGAAGTTATTTTTGAGCAGCGCCGCGGCAAACGCGCGGCGGTGGTCCGGTCGCTCCTCTACGCCCTGTCCAAAGTCTTTCAAGTGGGGGTCAAAACGCGCCGGTTTCTTTATCAGGTCCGCATCCTCCGCGATTCCACCCTTGGCATCCAGGTGATTGCCATCGGCAATCTCACCGTCGGCGGCACGGGCAAGACCCCCGTGGTGGAGAAGTTCGCGCGCGAACTGCAAAAGCAGGGCCGCACCGTGGCGATCCTTTCCCGCGGCTACCGCTCCAAGCCCCAGCCCCTGGCGGTCTGGCTGCTCAACAAAGTGCTCTTCCGCGCCGACAGCACCCCGCCGCGCGTGGTCTCGGACGGCAAATCGCTGCTGCTGGATTCTGACACCGCCGGGGACGAGCCCTACATGCTCGCCTCCAACCTGAAGGATGTGGTGGTGCTGGTGGACAAAAACCGCGTCAAAAGCGGCCGCTACGCCATCGAGAATTTCGGGTGCGACACCCTTTTGCTGGACGATGGTTTTCAATACTGGCGGCTGGCCGGCCGGCGCCAGGACATTGTGCTGATTGATTGCCAGCAGCCCTTCGGCAACGAACGCCTATTGCCGCGCGGCACATTGCGCGAGCCGCATTCCCATCTGGCCCGCGCCAGCACCATTTTCATCACCAAGAGCGACGGCAACACCGCCGGCTTGCGCCAGCGCATCGCCCGCTATAATTCCACCGCCGGCATCATCGAGTGCATTCATCACCCGCTTTACTTTGAGGACGTTTTCACCGGCGAACAAAAGGGCCTGGAATTCATGAAAGGCAAACGCGTCGCCTCGCTCAGCGGGATTGCCCAGCCGGAGAGTTTCGAGCAAAGCCTGATGACGTTGAGCGCCGAGCTGGTGTATGCCAAGCGTTTTGCCGACCACCACCGTTTCACCCAACAGGAAATCCTCAACGTCATCAACCGGGGCAAAAAGCGCCAGGCCGAAATCATCGTCACCACCCAGAAAGACGCCGTCCGCTTCCCCAAACTCGACCGCCGCGATCTGCCCATCTACTTCATGCGCGTGGAAATAAAAATCCTGAGTGGGGCGGAGGGCTTCGATGATTGCGTGCGCAAAATCTGCCTGCACTGACCGCGCGGCGGCGCTCCGGCCATGAACCCACCCCCTTCCCCCCTTTCTTCCGCGCCGGAAAACATCCTCGTGCGCGGCGTCAACTGGCTGGGCGACGCGGTGATGAGCACTCCCGCGCTGCAACGGCTGCGCGAAGCCAGGCCACGCGCCCGGCTCACCCTGCTCGCGCCCGAAAAGCTGGCCGGCCTGTGGCAAGGGCAGCCGATTTTGGACGAACTCCTTGTTTTTTCCCCCTCCGACAACCTCGGCAAGACGGCCCGCCGCCTGCGCGAGAAGAATTTTTCCGCCGCCATCGCGTTTCCCAATTCCCTCCGGTCGGCCCTGGAACTCTGGCTGGCGGGAATCCCGCAAAGGACCGGATACGCCCGCCCCTTGCGTACATTCTTCTTGACACACGCCGTCCCTCCTCGCGCCGGCGCGGTTCCCATGCGCAAACGATCCGGGCCGGAGGTCCGGGAATTGACGGCGCGCGGGGGAGAGCGGCCTGTCATCCCGGCCTCGGCCCATCACATCCACGACTACCTGGGGCTGGTTTCCACCCTGGGCGCGACGGCCGAACCGCTGCCGCCGCGGATCGCCATAAGTCAAGAAGAAGCCGCGAAGATCGCGGGAGCCTTGGGGATGACGGCGGGGCCGGAGGGCGGCCCGTGGTTTGGACTGAATCCCGGGGCGGAATACGGCCCGGCCAAGCGCTGGCCGGCGGAGCGGTTTGTCGCGGCGGGCGCCGCCCTGCAGAAACAGACCCGCTGCCGCTGGGTGATCTTCGGAGGCGAAGGGGATCGCACGTTGTCAGCGGGGATCGCCGCCGAACTCCAGCGTTCCGCGCCCGGTCGGGAATCCGTTCTGAACCTCGCCGGAAAAACCACTTTGCGCGAACTGATTGCCGCGCTCAAAATCTGCCGGCTGCTTCTGACCAACGACACCGGTCCCATGCACCTTGCCGCCGCCGTCGGCACCCCGGTGGTTGTTCTATTTGGCAGCACCTCGCCCGAAATGACCGGCCCGTGCTTTTCCACGCGCGCCGAAATAGTGCGCGCGCCCGGCATCCCATGCTCGCCGTGTTTCCTGCGCGACTGCCCGATTGATTTTCGGTGCATGACCCGCCTGGACTCAGCGGCCGTCGTCCAGGCGGCGCTGCGGGTTTTTCAGGATTTTTGATTTGAAGCGGCGGCTTGGGCGGGGGCGGCGGTTTCGGGCGGGCGGTGGATCAAGACCAGATGACCCACCAGGGCGGCGGCTTCGGGCAAAGTCAGCCAGTCTCTATTGATGATCAAGTGATAGTGCAATGGATTGTCAATGTCCATGTGGAAGTACCTTTTGACATAACGGCTGCGCCCGCCATCTTCGCGCTCGATGCGCGCCAGGGCGTCTTTTCTGTTCAACTTGTCGAAGACCCGCATGTGGTCGAGGCGCTGTTCGACGGAACCGATGAGCCGCACGTGCAATGCCCGCGGCAGGCGGGCGGTAATGATGTTGGCGCCGCGTCCGAGAATGATGACGTTGCCCAATTCGGCCAGGTGCAAAATGGTTTCGGAAGTTTGGCGCACCAGAGTCTCGGTTGGCGGATGGAGGCTGAAGAGTTCCTGAACAATATCGTCCAGTTGCGAAACCCTGTCCTCCGGCATGAAGGCCGCCATGCGGGAGGGCAAATGGTGGTCGCGCAAAACCGCTTCGACCAAATCGCGGTCAAAAATGGTCCAGGGGGCCTGGCTGTGGGGAAGATGAGCGTGGAGCCAGGAGGCCAGTTCTTCGGCAAAGACGTGGGCGCCACATCCCGATTGCCGGGAAACGGTGACGCAGTTGACAAAACCCGCCTCGCGCGCGCGGGCCAAGGTGGGCGATTGTAATTGACAGTTGATGAAGGAAAGACAGTGATCAAGGCCAAGGGGCGTGTTCATGGGTTACCTCTCGATTTGGATTTAACCGGTCCGACGCGGGTGGCGTTGTGGCAGGCGACACAATCGTCCATGACAGCAGGATAGGCGGCGGGCCAAGGCTCGACCGGAGCGGGGGAGGGGCGTGGCGCAAGGCCGCCTGTTTTGTGTCATTTGCCAGCAAGTCCCGCATGATGGAATGGTAGTTCAGGACGGCAAACGAGGCTTCTCCTCAATTGGCAAACCCTTGACTTTTTTTGCCAGGGAGAATGATTTGGGGAGTTTGTGCGTCAGCGGTTCAAGCCAGGCAACGCCACAGATGGTGGAGAAACCTCCAGTTTCGGGTGCAGGACGAAATCAGGGGCTTTTTGAAGAAAAAGTATATGGGTTTCAATCTACCGCGCCGAACGGCCACTCCTCGGAGTCGGCGTAGCCAGTCCCTCGCGCGAGAACCGCCTTCCTCCGCGGGAGCGCGGCTCTGTGAGCCGCAGCGGCGACGACCAGTCCGGAGGATGGACGGAACACGCGCCATCGGCCGATCCAGAGTGCTGCGGCTCACAGAGCCGCGCTCCGTTCGCGCCAGGCAAGGGAAGAATTTTGTCCTGCACCGTTTTCATGGTCGAAGAGGCGATTGATTTGGAGTCAGTAACCTCCGGCAAAGCCGGAGGCTTGGCAGAGGGGGAGCGGCTCAAAGCCGCACAGCCCTCCGGGCGGTGATTCGTCCGTCTTCTTCCGAAACCACGTCCCATGTTTTCCAACGCCTCTCCCCTTTGCCGTTGGACGCTTTTGTCCATTCCGGCCCTGTTTCTCATTGCGTGCCCGAAAACTGTCCTCACGAGCTGCATTCCGGCAAAGAGTACCGAAATCCACCCCCCTCTCCCCCATTCCCGGAACTCTCAAAATTTGGGAGTCCTCCAGCAGAGCTGGAGGATTTATGGGGCATTAAGATTAGGAGCCAGAAGCCGCTGCACGACAGTGAAATGGGCCCCGCGGCGGAAAATAACTGCGGATCCAAATCTTTTTGCATTACAGCGTAGGCCATGCTTCCTTTAGAAAATCTTCAGGGTATCAAGCACTGCCTTGATCCGCGGGACTTCGTGCGTCCGGAAAAGATCAGTCCCGCCCAGCGCCGCCAGCACCGCAAAGAACGGTTCCGCCCCGCGGACCTCCTCCCCAAAGTACTCAAACGCGTGAGGCAAGGCCTGACAGACCGGAAATCCCAGCGTCCGCAACCGAAACGTGTTCAAAAAAACCGTCATTTGATGCCGGACCCGCACCGCGCTGTCGCGCAAGTTCCGGTAATAAAAACCGAGGCCCGGATCAATCAGGATTTTTTCCACGCCCCGCCGGGCCGCCAGTTCCGTCCGGCGCGAAAAGAATTCATACATGGCGGAAACGGGGTCGGCGGTGAGGTCAAAATCGCCCACCTCGCGCACATTGGCGCCCCGCACGTGACAAATGATGACCGCGGCGGAATGATCCGCCGCCATCCGAAAAATTTCCCCGGCTTTTTCCGTCCCCGTCAGATTGAGCACCTTTGCGCCGGCTTCCAGGCAGGCGCGGGCGACGCCGCGATCATAAGTTTCCGCCGAGACGATGATCTTGGCCGCCGCCAGCCCCTGGATCACCGGCAGCAGCTTCCTTTTTTGTTCCGCGTTGCTCACGCGCGCCGCATGGCCGAGCGTGGATTCCGCCCCCACGTCCACGATCCGCGCCCCTTGCGCCCGGAGAACGTGTCCGCGCGCGACCGCCCTTTCCACTGTCAAGCAAACGCTCTCGCGGTACCAGGAGTCCGGGGAGAGATTGATCACCCCCATGATCGCCGGTCCGGAGTTAAATCCGAACCGTTCGCCATTGATGGAAAACTCCCGCACCCTGGCCGCGGTGGCGCCGCGGTGGCGCCGGGCCAGATCGGCAAGTAATTGGAGAGTCAGCATTTTTTCGAGATCCGATCCATCACCGGGTTATTTGACAACGGTCATTTTTCCTTCGCGCTGTAAGCCGCCAGAATGCGGTCCAGTTCGGCGTTCACGCTCTCGTCCACACGCTGGCGGTTTTTGTCCGCGTCGAACCATGCAACCGTGCGACGGATGCCTTCCCGGAAAGGAATGACCGCCTGGAATCCTGGCACGAACGATTTGATTTTGCTGTTGTCGAAAACCACGCTCCAGGTTTTGTCGCCCAGCAAGGGGCCAGTCTGCGAAGGGGAAACGCGCGCGATAAAATCAGAGGCAATGTGGACGAGGTTTGCCTTCACCCGCAGGGCGTCGGCGATGGTTTCATAGATCTGATTCCAGGTCAGGACTTCGTCGGTGGTGATGTGAAAGGCGTCGCCTATTGCCATGGGATTCCCGATCAGACCGAGAAACCCCCGCGCAAAGTCCTCCGCGTGCGTGACAACCCATAACGACGAACCGTCGCCATGAACAATGATCGGACGCCCTTTTTTCATGCGATCGGCCAGCGTGTAGCAACCCCAACCGCCCAGGGCGATGGGAAAATTTACGCTATAAGTCAGGGAAGGGCGCACAATCGTGACTGGAAATCCTTCTTCGCGGTAGGCCCGGGTCAGGCGCGCTTCGCAGGCGATTTTGTCGCGCGAGTATTCCCAGTATGGATTGCACAATGGCGTTGACTCCCGGATGACATGGTGGCCGGGCGGCTTTTGGTAAGCCGAGGCGGAACTGATGAAAATGAACTGCCGGGTGCGGCCCCGGAAGAGCGCCAGATCGCGCTCGATGTCTTCCGGTTTGTAGGCGACCCAATCCACCACCGCGTCGAACCGCATGTCCCGCAAAGCGGCGCGGACTTGTTCGGGCTGGTGAATGTCCGCGGTCAGGCTCTGAGCGCCGGGCAAATCCGCTTCGCGCAACCCGCGATTGAGCACATGCAGGTCAAAACCTTTGGCCACCGCCAGGCGGCTGACCGACGTGCTGATGAAACCAGTGCCTCCAATAAATAAAATCTTCATCGCTTGCATTCGAGCACGGCTTCAGAGTTTGGTGAGCCGGAGCACCAGCACGTCGAACACCGGCACTTCCGCCGTCAAGGCGCTCTGGGTGGTTCCGAGGTCCTGCTTGGTCCACAAGTTGCGGATGCTGTAGGGGGTCGTGTCGAATTTTGTTTCTCTGCCGGACAAATCGTCCGCGGCCTTTTCGCTGTTCCAATCGAACGTGAACTTCTGTGGCGTGGCGCCGCGGTTGAGAACGCACATGGCCCAGGCGCCGTCACTGAGGGGCTTGAACCAGAATTCCAGGCCGTCCTTGGCGAAGCACTTGAATGCCTCAACGCCCAGGGGGTCCTGATCCAGCGCGATCACCTCCTTGTCCGTCAGAATATGCAGCGTTTCCTTGGACATGTTCCGCAAATCGTTTCCGGAAATGAGCGGGGCCGCCAGCATGCACCAGAGCGAAAAGTGCGCGCGGTCCTCATTGGGCATCATGCCGTTGCCCACTTCCAGCATGTCGGGATCGTTCCAGTGCCCGGGACCGGCGAATTTCCGCAAGCCCTCCTGCTTGTCGAAGATCTGCAAAACGCCCAATTGAAACCAGGCGCCGTGATTTACCTTGCAGTCGAAGCAGTTGTAAATGTCGCTGGTGGTCCGCCACAAATGGCCGATGTTGGTCGCCCAGTTCCACGGCTGGTTGTCGCCCCATTCGCAGAGGCTGAAGACGATGGGCCGGCCGGCGGCAAAGAGCGCGTCGCGCATGGTCGTGTAGGCGCCTTCGGCTTTCAGGCCCTCGTGGTCGCACCAGTCGTATTTCAAATAATCAATCCCCCATTGCGCGTAGGTCAGGGCGTCCTGATATTCGTGGCCCCGGCTGCCGGGCCGGCCGCCGCAGGTTTTGGCGCCGGCATCCGAATAGATGCCGAGCTTCAATCCCTTGGCATGGACGTAGTCGGCCAGGGCTTTGATGCCGGAGGGAAATCTTGTGGGGTCGGGCTGAATGAATCCTTGGGCGTCGCGCTGACCGTGCCAGCAATCGTCAATGTTGATATACTGGTAGCCGGCGTCTTTCATGCCCGTGGCGACCATGGCATCGGCGGTTTCGCGGATCAGTTGCTCGTTGACGTCGCAGGCAAATTTATTCCAACTGTTCCAGCCCATCGGCGGGGTTAGGGCCAGTTGGTCGAACTTCTGGCCGTGCGCGCTGAGGCCGGCCGCACAGGTGAGGATCAACAGGATTCGTTTCATGGGGGTGGGAGTGGTTTGATTTTTAAGAGCGGGTTCAAGATTTTTGCGCAAAAGCTTCCGCGGGGAGCGGAAGAGTTGAGGTCTTTCGCTCCACGCCTGACTTCTGACAGGGCAACGCAGATGGGACGCGCAACCGGTGGCATGGCGCGATCATGCAGGACAATGCCCTGCATTTAAATCATTAATTTTAACGACGGCGGGAAGGTGCGTTGCGGAACCACCAGCCGCTTCCTCATTTCCGCCGCAGGATCCAATCGGCGGCGGCGGCCAGGACCTCATTGTCTTCGATCCCGCCCACAACCCTCCTCCGCCCGGGTGCCGGACAGAATTCTTCGCCAAGCCTGGCGCGTCTTGGCGTCGTCATCCTTCACATCGGACTGAACCTTGACTGCCCGGCAATTCCCGGCCCGCGCTGGCCGGGTTTTGCGGTTGAACATTGCGCTTGCGAAGCCCGGCAGGGAATCTAAAATTGATCCGCTATGAGACATCAGCTTGATTTCGAGAAACCCATTCAGGAGTTGCAACGCAAGCTGGAAGAACTCAAGAAACAACCCGAAACCCATTCCATTGGCATCAGTTTTGAGGAGGAGGTTGCGGCCATCGAAAAAAAGATCGCCGAGACGCGACGCCAGATCTTTGCCGGTCTCTGCGCCTGGGACCGCGTCAAGATCGCCCGCCATCCCAAGCGGCCCTTCATGCTGGATTACCTGACGCTGGCCTTTAGCGATTTCTCCGAATTGCACGGGGACCGCCTTTATGCCGACGACCACGCCGTCATTGGCGGTTTCGCGCGGCTCAACGACCATAAAGTCATGGTCATCGGCACACAAAAAGGACGCGACACCAAGGAGAACATCCGGCGCAACTTCGGCTCCGCCCTTCCCGAAGGCTATCGCAAGGCGTTGCGGTTGATGCGGCTGGCGGAGAAATTCGGCCTGCCGGTCATTTCGTTGATAGATACCCCCGGCGCTTATCCCGGCATCGGCGCCGAAGAACGGCACATCGGCGAGGCCATCGCCGTCAACCTGCGCGAAATGATGGTATTGGAGTCGCCGATTATCGCGGTGGTCATTGGCGAGGGCGGTTCGGGGGGCGCCTTGGGCATTGGCGTGGCGGACCGGGTGCTCATTTTGGAAAACGCGTATTACTCGGTCATCAGCCCGGAAGGGTGCGCGGCCATTCTCTGGAAGGAACGCACCGCCGCCGCCAAAGCCGCCGAGGCCCTGCGCATCACCGCCAAGGACTTGCGCGAACTGGGGTTGGTGGATGAAATTGTGCCGGAGTCTCTGGGCGGAGGGCACAACGACCCCGCCGAAACAGCCCGGTCGCTCAAAGCGTCTTTGCTGAAGAACCTGGAAGATTTGAAGAAACTCCCCACTTCCGACCGCTTGAAGCAGCGCTACGAAAAATTCCGCGCCCATGGCCGATTCACCGAGAAGAAAGAACCGCCCGCCGCCCCCGTCAAACCCCCGTTGGGAAATGGTTCCCCCTCGGAGGGAACGCCGCAAGCCGACACTCCCGCCCTCCCCGTTTGACCATGCTCCCGGTTCTGACTTTCAAGCCGATCTTCAAGGAACGGATCTGGGGCGGACGCAACTTGGAGAAGCTTTACGGCAAGCCCCTTCCTCCCGGCTTGCCCATTGGCGAATCGTGGGAAATCAGCGACCGTCCTGGCGACCAAAGCGTGGTTGCCGCCGGCCCCTGGCAAGGGAAGACCTTGCGCCAAATCATGGAGCAACAGCCCTCCGAATTACTTGGGCCGCTCAAACCGATGCCCAAACGCTTCCCGCTCCTGATCAAGATCATTGACGCCCGCGACACGCTTTCCCTGCAAGTTCATCCCCCGCCGCGCCTGGCCGCCGAACTCGGTGGCGAGCCGAAAACCGAGATCTGGTATGTCTCCCAGGCTGGACCGGCGGCGGAGTTGTTTGTGGGTTTCAAGAAGGGCGTGACCCGCGCCGAGTTCGAGAAACAACTGGCCGGCGGCGACGTCGCCAACTGCTTCCACCGCCTCCCGGTCAAAGCCGGCGACGCCATGTTTCTGCCCAGCGGCCGCGTTCACGCGCTGGGCGCGGAAACGGTGATTTTTGAAATCCAGCAAAACTCGGACACGACCTATCGCGTCTTCGATTGGAACCGGCTGGATGCCGCTGGCCAGCCACGCCAACTCCACCTGGCCCAAGCGCTGGCCAGCATTGATTTTAGCGATTTCGAGCCGCCCCTGTTGCCCGCGGAAACTTCCCCGGGCCATCCCGGAACCATTCGCCCTCTGGTAAAGGACAAACTTTTCCACGTCAGTCTGCGGCGGATGAAACGCGGCGACGCCCTGGCCTTGCGCGGAGGACAGATGTGCATCGTTGGCGTGGTGGAAGGCGCGTTGCGAATCAGCGACAATGGCGAATCCACCGCCGTGCCCGCCGGCGGATTCGGTCTCATCCCGGCCTGTTGCAGCCGGGCCGTGGTGAAAGCGGAAGCGGACGCGGCGTTCCTGCAAATTCAGCTTGGCTGAACATAGTCCTCGCGGCTTGAAGCAGGAATCAAGTGAGGCAACGAACTTCGCAAGCACCGGAACGAATCGCCGAGCGAAAAGAGAGCGAGCAAGAGGCCTGAGGCATCGGACCTGAAAATCGGGCCGACAAATCCTTGCCAAACGTATTTTAATTCTTAGCATCGGTTTGTGTCGGCAGTTTTTCAATACAATGTCCTTCTGGCCGTCAAATCGAAGACGTCCCAGTCATTATGTCTAATCGCATTTTGTCCTTGTTAATGCTCACCGGTGCTCTCGCGGTCCACGCCCAAGCGCAACCCATCCGTGCCACCATTGATGCCGGCAAAACTGGCGAGCCAATTTCGGAATATGTTTATGGCCAGTTCATCGAGCACATTGGCGGCATCATCAACAATGGCATTTGGTCGGAGATGTTGGATGACCGGAAATTCTATTATCCAGTCACAGCGCAACCGGCAACCAATTCAGCCGCGCGAGGCCGGTTGGCTATGCGACGCTGGAACGTCATTGGCCCGGCTGAGTCTGTCGTCATGGATGCCAATGCTCCATACGTGGGCGCCCACACACCACTCGTGAAACTGGACGGTGCCGGTTTGTGCGGCATCCAGCAGACGGGACTGGTGGTTCGAAAGGGCAAAGCCTACACGGGACGGATTGTCCTTGGAGGAGACCCTGGGGCGAAAGTGGCCATCAGCCTCGTATGGGGAACCAACCCGGACGGGCGTCAAACGGTCAGGGTGGGCAAACTCAACTCCGGGTACGCAAAGTTTCCTCTGAAATTCATGGCGCAAGCCGACAGCGGCGACGCCCGGTTGGAAGTGGTCGGAACGGGGAACGGTTCGTTTCGCATCGGGGCGGTTTCGCTCATGCCGGCGGACAACCTTCAAGGGTTCCGGCGTGAAGTTGTCGCCGCCCTCAAACAACTCCGTTCAGGCGTTTACCGCTTTCCAGGGGGGAACTATGTTTCGGGCTACGAATGGACAGACGCGATTGGCGATCCGGACCGGCGGCCGCCGCGTTGGGACTACGCCTGGAGCGTGGTGCAACCGAATGACGTCGGCACGGATGAATTCATGACGCTGTGCCGCCTGCTCAATGTCGAACCTTATATCACCGTCAATGCCGGGTTCGGTGACGCACACTCCGCCGCGCAGTGGGTCGCTTACTGCAACGCTCCGGCGACAACCACTCTGGGCAAGCTTCGCGCCGCCAACGGCCATCCGGAACCGTATGGCGTCAAGTTCTGGGGCATCGGCAATGAAGCGTGGGGCGAATGGCAGCTCGGCGCCATGTCCCTCAAACAGTTTGAGGTAAAAAATAATTTATTCGCCGAAGCGATGCGGCAGGCGGACCCGGCCATCAAACTGGTGGGCAGCGGGGCCATGCCGGACGCGATGACCGGTTCCAAGCAATCCCTGCGCATCAGCGGCAAGCTCATTCCCGATCCGCTCGGCCCTGCGGACTGGACCGGAGGTCTCTTCGCCAACTGTCTGAGCAACATGGACCTGATCAGCGAGCACTTTTATTCCTATAACAACCAGCGTTTTGATCTTGAAAAAGGGGACCGGGCGCCCACTGACCCCGGCGAGCCGCTGGTGGATTGGATGCGCCGGCCCGCCAATCATGTCCGCGCAAAATACGAAGCATACCAGGACTATCTGGAGCGCATACCCGCGTTGAAATCGAAACCAGTTCCGATAAATCTCGACGAATGGGCTTACAGCGGCCTGCCGGCAAACTCGTACAAGGTCGTGCCTGCGTATGCGTGGGTGTTTCACGAAATGTTCCGCCATTCAGACCTTTTCCGGATGGCTGGCTTCACCTTTGCCACTTCCCTGATTAGTGCGGACCGCACCGACGCCGTGTTGAATCCCGCCGGTTTGTTGTTCAAGCTTTACCGCGATCATTTCGGAACGCTGCCTGTGGAAGTGGACGGCCAATCACCCCAGCCGGCTCCGAAGCATCCTCCCGGCGGTGAGGAGCCGAAAGTCAACGCGGGCAGTGACACTTTTCCGTTGGATGTGGCGGCGGCGCTTGCCACCGACCGAAAGGCGCTCACCGTGGCCGTGATCAATCCGACTGAATCCGAACAGCGGCTCGACTTGGTTGTGAAAGGCATCAATCTGGCGGGTCAGGGACTCTTGTGGCGCATGGCGCCCAAGGATTTGAATGCCACCATCGTGGTTGGACAAACGCCGCAGGTCGAAGTCGAATCGCATTCGCTTGATGCCGTGCCCAAGGCAGTGACCATCGCTCCTTTCAGCGTGAACCTCTACGAATTGCCCGTGCAGTGAGGCGTTTCCAGGCCGTCCGGCTCTCGGTCCATCCTTTGTTGATAGACCCCGACCCCTGGCTCAGTTCTTGTATGAATGAAACGAGGGTTCGATTCCCTTGTCGCACCGTTGCCGTGGCGAAGGTCGCTGCATCCGCTCTATTGACTATCAATGGGTAGCGTGCGAGTGCAATGGAAATGCAGGAATCCGAAGGTTGTTGCTCATCCGACTGGAAAAAGGTGGCGCTACGCTTCAGCAAGACGAAAAAACCACTCTTGTCGCCGCGCCTCCGAAAACCGAATCCATCTTCCGCTCAGGGTCCTATCGTCACGCGATAGAACATTGCGGGCGGCTGGCTGTTGATGGTCGCGGCCCAGGTGAACGGCAGCGCCGGCTGGTTGGTGGTGAAGACGGTAGTCCAGTCGGCGAGGTTGGTGGAGGCTTGAATGGAGTAGTCCGGGCCGTAGTCGCCGAAGACTTGGAAGATGAATTGACCGTTTGTCAGAACGATTCCGCCGAGTGTTGGCTGCGCCACGGGATTGACCGTGATCTGGAAATTCTGCGTAGCCGTCAAGCTGGGGGTCCTGTTGTCCGCCGCTTGGACGGTGACGAGGTTGGTGGTGTTGGCCTGCGTCACGGAGGGACGCCAGGTGAACACGCCGTTGCTGGGGTTGATGTTCGCGCCGTTGGGATAGCCCAGCAGGCTGAAGGACAGGGGCAGCGGAGGCAGGTTGGGATCGGTCGCGGCGACCGTGATGGAGAGAGGGACGCCAGCGGCCACAGCGCGGTTGGCGACGGGGGCGATCTGGATGGTGGAGTTGCCGGGCGGCGCGAGCCACGGGCCGAACTTATCGTTCGCCGCGACCTGCGCGGCGGACAAGGTGCCGCCATGGATGCGCACGGCGTTGATATAGCCGGAGAAGAACTGGCCCCGCGGGCCGCTGGCGGAAGCGCGCTGGCAGCCAAGATTGATCGGCTGGTTGGCGGCCGTCGCCAAGGGACCGCCCAAGGTCTTGGTATTGTTCAACAACCCATCCACGTAAATCTGGACCACGCTGTTGCTGTAGGTGAAGACCAAGTAATGCCAGGCTTTGGACGACGGCGCCGCCGCCCCCCAACTGACGTCGTCGTTGTCAAGGGTGGCCGCGCCCCAGGTCGCGTCGCTCCCGAAGTTGAAACCCAAATCGGCCCGGGTGGTTCCGCGATAACCCAGGGATACGGTCGTTTCCTCGTCCTGCAACGATGGATTGTAGGCCCATACTTCGATGGATCGGTCGCTGCTGCCGTCAATGTCAAAAACAGATTTCGGTCCCTGATAGGCGGCGCTGACTCCGTCAAACCAGACGCCCGGCACACTGGTGCCGGCAACGTTGTTGGTGTAGGCCGGAGCGCCGACCTTGGTGAAATTGGCGAGCGTTCCCGCGTTGGTCCAAAAGCTGGCGCCAACGTTGGTTGGCCGCAAATCCACATAGAGAGTTCCCGCCACGTTGGGCGCCGGAGGGGGAACCAGGGCGGCGACTTCGGAGTCCATCAACGCACCTGTATAGACGCGGACGCTATCCAACGCGCCTTGGAAAAAGGGGAGGGAATTACTCTGGCCGCGCGCCAGATAGTTGTATTGGGCGGCGGTGTTGGTGTTGCCGGCGTTGAGGGCGTCTGGAGTGATGGTGATGGCGCCGCTGGCGGCGAGGGCGCCGTTGACGTAGAGCCGGGCGGTGGCGCTGTTGGACAAGGTGAGGGCGACATGAGTCCATACGCCGACGGGCAAGGCGGCGGCGGCGAGCGTTTGGTCAGGCCCGCCGTTGCGGATGACAAACTTCGCGTGGCCCGTCCCGTCGTTCGGAGTCAAGTACATGCACGCGTTGGTGGCCGAGCCGAAATACCAGACGGGCTGGTTGGAGACGCCGCCGGACCATTTGATCCAGGCCGCGAGGGTGATTTCGGGCGAGTCGGAGAGTGATTTGCTGAGCCGGACGTAATTGCTCCCGTTGAACGCCATGAAGCCGGCGCGCGAACCGTCGGAGGCGATCCACGCCGGGTTCCCCTCCAAGTAGCCGTCGGTGACGCCGAGCAGGTCTTTGGCCAGGGAGTCGTCCGGGGCGTCAAACTCATAAGCGGCGTACAAGCGGCGGGGAGCGACGCGGTTGGTGATCCATTGCAGGGGACCCGGGTTGTATTCCTCAAAGCCGAATTGGAAGCCGTTGGTGACCAGTTGGCAGGTCGAAAAATCTCCGTCGAGCACGCTGTCTCCGCCGCTGTAAGCGCCCACGGATGTTCCGGGGTCGTACCAGGTCGAGGCCGAGCCTTTAATGGTGGCCCAGTCGCGATTGGTCGCGCCGCCCGTCACCTGGCCGTGCTCCAGGACGCGCGCATAGTCTTGCACGACGGAATTGTTGATCACCATCGCGTAGTCGCGCACTTTGGCGTAGCCGGTCACAATCGCGTTGTCGCGGACCAGGGCATGACCGCTGACCATCGCGTTGCTCAAAACCTTGGCGCTGCCCTCGACCACCGCGTAGTCGAGGATGCGCGCGTTGTTGCGCACCTGCGCGGAGCCGAGGACGCGGGCATTGGGACCGACGTAGGCGGTGGCGTCAACGGTGGCGGTTGTCGCCCGCCAACCGCCGCCGTTGGAAACCTGGACCAGTCCGGCCGTGCTGCCATTGGAGCTTTCAAAAGGGACCGCTCCGAAAATCTGGACTTCGTAGGGGAATCGCGCCTTGGGAGACGAGGATTGGTAGGGCTGCACGGAGTCATCAATTGATTCGGCCAGGAAGGGCGGCGTCGGTGTGCCGGCCACCACGAGGTAGAGGGTGTTCTCGTTGGCCGCGAGTGTGACGGAGTTGCTGCCGGCGTTCCACAGACTGCTGTAGCGCGCCGCGCCGGCGTCGGAGACCACGACGAAGCTGGCCCGCCAGTCCGCACCGCGAGCGGCGTTGGGCAGTCCGTGGAAATTCACTGTGACGAGCCGTCCGGGGCCTGTTCCCTGAGGAACCAATTTATGAATCTTGTAGCCGGTCTGCTGCGGCGCCATTTCCAGCGGCGTTTGCCACCAACTCGGATCGTCCGGACGCTGGCGCAATTCGGCGTAGGTCCAGCGTTGCGCTATTTCCGCGTCGCCGGCGTTGTAGGCGTTTTGGAGCGCCGTCTGGTGCGAATAGTCCCACAGCACGTTGCGGCGGGCCATATAACCGATGAAGTCCTGAATGGAAAGACTCGGAACCAGGCGGGCGAGAGTGCTCCACAGGTATTCGCCGGACGGCTCCGTTTCCCACAGAGTTGGGGTGAGGAAAGCGCTGTTGGTGGATCCCAGGCCGGGCAGACCGTCGGGGTTTTCATCCAGATAGAGCCAGAACGGCCAGCACAGATAGTAGTCGCGCCCGTGCGCGAGCCAGAAGTGCGACATGTTCGCGTAGTTCGGGTCAAGGCCGCTTTGGTTCGGGTACAACGCGGAGTAATAATAGATCCACTGCTCGCGGCAATAGTTGGCGTTGTTTTCCCAAAACTGGCCGTCCACGGTTTGAGGTCCATTGGTGCAGGCGGTCATTTGGCAGGCGTGGGTGAACTCGTGCGGCGGCACCCAGGTCGGCGGATCCACCCTCAACCCGTCGGGCGTGATGTTGACCCACGGCATCGAGGTGGAGTCGCCGCCCGTCCAATAGCCCCCATAGAAGGTCGTGACGTTGACCTTGTATTTTGTGCCGGTGTGCGTTCCCCAAGGGCGGGTTGGCTCGGGCCAGCCGAGATTCCAGACGTGGCTCTTCCAGACTTCCTCGAAATTGCGCAACGTCCCGTGGGGCATGTTGGTGGACCAGTATGCGGGAAAATTGGTGATGCTCCAGTTGTCCCAGACCACGCGGAAATGCTTGGACTGCATGTCCATCACCGGCTGGTTGTTCGCCGAATCATTGTTGCCCGGCGCGGGAACGTTAGCCGTGTAGCTGGGCAGATAGACGTCTCCGGCCAAATCCCCCACCCGAATGTAATCAATGGCAAACGCCTGGCCGTCGGCCACTGCCGCGCCCAGCGGGTCGAACCGAAGGTCCGTCAAGTTCCCGCGCCAGCCGGCCTGCGGCCCGATGAAAACCCTGTACACATGAAAGACACCGTCGCTGGCGATGTTGCTGTTTAAGATGGTGAAGACCCGCGACGAACTGATGCCACGGGTATTGGTGACGCCGTAGTAAAGAAGGGCGTTGCCGGCGAAGGCGGCGGGAACCTGGAGGCGTATGTCAATGTAATCGTTGAAACCAAGGTCCAGGTCCGGCCCGTTGGTCAAATTGAGGAGGGCTAATTGTGGATCGCCGCCGCTGGAGGTTCCGGTGAGCAGGCCGCCGGAAACTGCGGCGCCGGAGACATTGGTCGTGGTCCAGTGGTCGAAGTTTCCATTGGTGTTCCACTCGCCGAGGCTGGTGTAGTTGCTGAGCAGGATGGTTGGATCAACTTGCACAGCCTTCAGGGCCACAAATGAGGCGGGCATATAGCCGCCTGTGGCCGCGCTCGGCGCGTAGCTGATGACGTTTCCGCTCCCCGCATAGGCATAGACCGCCGCGTAGTAGGCAGTATAGGGAAGCAACCCTTGCACGGTCACATTGGTTCCGGAGCCTGCATACACCACATATTGCCCCCCGCCGAGGTCGGAGCCTTGTCCGAGAATGGCGCTGGCGTTGTAGGACTGGTTGGCTTGCGGCGCCGCTGTCACCGCCGTGCCCGGTTGGATCACCACCAGATAGCCGCTGGCGGTGGCCGAAGGGTTCCAACTCAGATTGAGTCGAAAGCCCGCTGCGGGCGCCACGATCAAACCGGTCGCAGGATTGGGCTGCGTATAGAAGAGGCCGTTGGGAGAGTAACGCGTTCCACTGACACTGTTGCTCGCCCACGCTTGGAAATAGTAGGCCGTGCCGGGGATCAAACCCGCCACCGGCAGCGAAAAACTGAACGGCGCGGTGGACGAGCCGGTTACCGATTGGCCGTTCCCGGTCGGCGATGGCGATGTGCCCCAGAAAACTCCCCAACTGGTCACCGGAACGCCATCGGCTGACGGAACGGTGGCGCCCAGGCTGGCGGCGGTCGTCGTCACGGCGGTGGCTGTTGGTGAATTGACCACCAGGCTTGGAGCCAATGTGGTCACCGCGCCAATCGCTTCAAACTGGCTCGGCGCGCTTTGATTCTTCCAGCAGGCCCAAATCCAGGCCGCGGGGCGCGCCACATTTTCGACCCGGCATTCGTCCAGACCGCCGTTGAGCGGCCGAGCAAATGGGCCGCCTCCCAGGTCCCAAGTGGCCGTGGTCGGGGTCGGCGCCGTTTTGGTCCATGCCGCCGCCAGGATTCCATTGGTGTAGATACTTTGCGTTGTCCCGTTGACCGTGGCGGCGAAATGGATCCAATTGCCATACCCGCCGGCGGAACTGACGTTGACGGTGGCGTCTCCCCCATAGGGGGTGGTCTCGAAACGCAGCACGCTGCCCTGGTTCCAGAAAATGGTTTGGCCATCGTCCTTGGCCATGAAAATTCCCGAGTTGGCGCCGTTCGGAACCTCGACCCACGCCGATAAAGTCTGATTGGTCACTTGGACGTTCCCGACCGGTGTGCGGCCTCCCGCCCCGGCCACAGTGTAAGCTTGGCCCGCGCCAATGACCCCCGTCGCGGCGGTCACGGCCGCCGGGTTGTCAATCGAGGCCGCGTTGTAGCCATGGTCCGTGGAATCGGTCGCGTAGTTGGTTTGCATGTGCCAAACGCCCACGAAGTTGCCGTCATTCCAAGTCGCGCCGTTCGTGGTGTAGGCCGGGGCGGTCAGTCCGGTTTGGCCCCAATAGGCCCGGATGACGGTGCCATTGGTCAGGAGCGGCGCCTGCACCCAGACCGACGAAACGCCGTTGGCATTCCATGGGTCCACTTCGTAGTTCAGCTCATTGCTGGAGGCGTCGGCAAAGCGAAGGTCGCCGGCGCCGGCGGATTTGAATTGGACATAGCTAAACCCCGTGATGTTGGAACTGAGGGTGACGAGGGCCGGAAAGTTGGTCAGCTTGGCCGACTGGGTGTAACCATTGAAAGTGATCTGAGCGGTGTAGGTGAAACCCGTTGCATCCAAAACTGCCGCGCGCGTGGCGGCCGCCAAGGCAAAGCCCAGGCAGCCGAGCAGAAGTCCGCGCCTCCAGCGCGGAATGCGAGTTGTTTTCATCAGTGGTAAAACACTCCTTTTGAGATTCGCTATCAGTGGTAGGGGATTCCCGGATTGATGTCACGGCTTTTCTGACAGAGGGTGTTCCAAAAATCTTTGTAAGGGGCCCTTCCGCTAACTTGCCGCCGCCGCCGCTGCCCAGCGCCGGTCCCGATAGCGGCTGGCGCAGAGGATGAAAATTCCCGCGACCAGCAGCATTAAAATGGCATAGAAGTAAAATTCCGACGCGCCCCTGGCTTTGACAAAGTGCTCGTTGAGGTTTGTAAACACTGCGATCAAGAAATGACCGCCGGCAATGGTCATAAACCAGAAGCCCATGATGATGCTCTTCAACTGCGGCGGCGCTTGTTCAAACGCAAATTCCAGGGCTGTAGCCGAGAGCAACACTTCACCAGCTTCAAGCACAAAATAAGGGACAAGCTGCCAAACGATGCTCAACGATTCGCCCCGGTCCATCCGGGCCTGCATGAGGCCAGAGATGAAAAATGACGCCGCGCCCAGCGCCATGCCCGCCGACATCCGACGCAACGCCGTCGGGCGCAGACCGAACCGTTCGAGCAGCGGATAAATGCCCAGCGTCAAAATCGGCACCCAGATCATCACCAGCACGGCCCCGGCCCCTTGCATCGTCTCGCCGTTGAGCAGGTAGTACGGCTTCATGTTTTTCCCCTGCAGGACCCAGGTGGAGTTCACCTGGTTGAAGCACGCCCAGAACATCGGCACGGTCGCAAAGATGATCAGAATGCCGATGACAGATCTGACTCCTTCCACTTCCTCGCGCGAAAAACATTTCAAGGCAACGTCCAAAATTTTTTCACCGGGACTTCTTTCTCTTTGATGGGTGAGCGCGTGCCAGAGGACCGGGAAAAAGCGCATTCGGTTTTGCTGTCGCGCGGGCGGCTGGCGCACGTAATGTTTGGTTCCCAGCCAAAAAATCAGCGTCGCGAACCCCATGGCGATTCCTGGCACGCCGAAAGCCCAACTGTAACCGGCCTTGATGTGAATCCAGGGGATGATGAAGAAAGCGGCGGCGGCGCCGAGGTTGATGGCCCAGTAAAACCAGGCGTAAACCTTGGTCAGCAGGTGCTGTTGGTTTGGACCGAATTGATCCTCCACAAACGCCGAGACGCACGGCTTGATTCCGCCCGCGCCGATGGCGATAAGCGCAAGGCCGGTAAAAAGTCCGGCGCGGCTGGTTCCGAACAGCGCCAGCGTGCCGTGGCCGAGGCAGTAGAAAAGCGAGATGCTCAGAATCGTCCAGTAACGGCCCAGCCAGCGGTCCGCCAGCCAGCCTCCCAGCAAAGGCAGAAAATAAACCGCCGCTCCGAACAGATGCAGAACTTCCGTCGCTTCATTCTTGCCCATCGCCATCCGGTCGGCCAGATACAATTCGAGGATGCCCATCACCCCGTAATAGCTGAACCGCTCGCACGCCTCGTTGCCAACAATGTAATTGACTTGCGACGGGAAGCGATCGGATTTGCCGGCGGCCGGGGCGGCTTCGGCGGAGAGTTTGGTTTGGCCGTTCATCGTTTCGGGAATCTGAATCAATGGGGCAGGCCCAACTGCGCGCGAACCAATCCCGGCAGATACTTCACTGGAATCGAGCCGGGGGCAATCACCGCGTTGTGATAACGGGCCAGGTTGAATTTGTCGCCCATCTCACGCTCAATGGCCTGGTGCAACCGATAATGCGCCATGCGTCCGACGAAATAGGTGCTGAGTTGCACGGAACTTTGCCTGGCGCGGATTAATTTCAATTTCGCCTCGCCCTCCGACTGGAACGCGTCTTCCGTCAAAAACTTGAGCGCTTCGTCATCCGTCATTTGCGTGCAGTGCATTTGGTAATCAAGAATCGAATTGGCCACCGCGCGCAGATAAAATTTCAACTGCATCAAACGCAGCCGCAAATCGCCCTCGCCATAGCCTTCGTTCAGCATCGTGACCTCGCCATAGACCGCCCAGCCTTCAACATAGACGCCCGATTGATACACGCGCCGGATCAGCGAACCCGCGCGCGCGGCGTGCGCCAGTTGCACATAATGCCCCGGATACGCCTCGTGAATTGTCAGAACTTGCAGCATGTAATGGTTGTACTCCTCCAGAAAACTCTTCACGCGCTGCGCATCCCAATCCGAGGGCGGCGGACTGACGGCGTAATAACTGTTGGCATTCGGGTCCAGCGGCGGCGCGTTGTCCAGATAGGCCAGTGAATTTCCGCGCCGGAATTCCGGCATTTCGATCACCTGGCAAAGATCGGGGTCGGGCAACTGGACATAATTCTTCTTGCCGATGAAATCCTTGATGCGCTCGACGGTGGCGCGCGCGTCCTTGACCAAATCCTCCGGCTTGCCGTGTTCCTGGTTGACCGCGTTGATGGCTTTGGTGATGGTTTCGAGCTCGCCTTGCGCGTCGTCGGGCGGCAGCGGTTCTTGCGGATAATACTGGCACCAAAGTTGGCGCGCGATGTCATACATGTCGCGCCGGACGCGGGTGAATTCCGTCCGGGCGTCGGCCAGATTTTGCTCGGCGGTGATGCCCGCCTCGGTTTCCAGTTCGAATTTTTTGTCGAACTTCGCCCTGCCCAGCCGCCAGTCGCCGGTGGCGCGCGCCATCAGCGGCCCTTCGAGAAATTTTTGATAGTCCTTCAGCAGCGCGGCCACCGGCGCCGCGGCCGCTTTCAACTGGTCGAGTTGCGGCGTGGCGCCGGCAAACTGAAACATTTCCTTTTCGTAAAAAGCGATCGCGCCGTGATTCTGGAGAATGGCCGTCTGCAGAATCGGCTTGGGCGGATGTGTCAAAGTCTTCTCCGCCTCGGCGACAATGCGGGGAATCCGCGCCATGCGGGCGATGCAGTTGGCCAGGTTGGTTTCCTTCGGCAGCGTGGACTGCGTGAGCAGCAAGTAAACGCCGTCGCTGATGTAATTGCCGTAAGTGCGCGGGTCTTCCTCGAACGGATGAAAGTTTTTCGTTTCCCAGATTTCGGCCTGCAAGCTGTGCTGGAAGATTTCAAAGTCAATCCGGCCGTCGCCCGACAGCTTTCTGTAATCCACCTGCTTCGGCAGTTCGTCGAGGGTCTGACGCGCGAAGGCGAGCCAGCCTTCGCGGGCCTCCCGCGAAATGTCATCCAACTGGTCGTCAAAACGATGATCGCCCAGGCTGGTTGCCTGAAGCGGTTGCTGCCGGAAATGTTCCCCAAGATATTTCCTGAAAAAGGAGTCCAACTTGTCGTCCTCCGACTGCTGCGCGAAAGCCGGCGCCGCCGCCCAAATAATGCTGAGCGCACCGAGGATTGTCACCCATGTTGTTTTGTTCATAATGTCATGGTTCGCAATGTCAGCGTGAAATTAAAAATCCGCCGCCTCGCGCCGCCGGTTGAAATTCCCCCCGCCGCTCCTGGCGAAGTCAACGCGTTGGGAGAATCCGCTTCTCCGGCCCCCGCGTCGAGGAGATTCTTGAAACTGTCTTTCCACAGGTGCGCCGCGGAATTCAATCCGCTTCGGTTCCGCCTGACTGCCGATGATTTTTACGGCAAACACGCGCGCGCCGCCCGGCCATCGTTTCATTCGCCTGTCCGGCTGCAGCGTGAGACGGTGGGTGGAGTCATTCCAATGAATGCGAATCCAAATCAATTTTGGATCCAAGCCGTCGCGATAGCCGAGGCTTTGGCCGTCGTCATCGTAAAGGCTGAAGGTGCCGTCCGCGCCGGGATACACCTGCAGTGTCGTCGGCTCGGTCACCGGCTGTGCGGTGTATTGTCGGATCGGATCGAGTGGGATGATGGCGCCCGCGCGCGCATACATGGGCATCGTTTCCAAATCCACCGCCCGCTCGATCCAGCGTTTGCCTTCGAATTTTTCCCCGGTCCACCAGTCGTACCAGGCGCCTGGCGGCAGATAAACGCGGCGCGATTTCGCCGCCTTCTCAACCACCGGCGCAATGAGGAGGTCGCCGCCCCAAAGATACTCGTCCCCGAGTTTCACGGCCTGCGCGTCGTGCGGGTATTGCAGCCACAGCGCCCGCATCAGTGGCAGTCCCGTGTCGCTGGCTTCGCGGACGAGCGTGTAACTGTAGGGCAACAGGCTGTAGCGCAGATTGAGATACTTCCGGCAAACCGGCTCGATGGCAGCGTTGTGCAACTCGGACGGGTCGGGTGTCGGTCTCGACTCAACCAAGCCGGTCTCGCCGGTGTTCCACCCCCAAGGCAGATGCAAATGCCAGGTGCGGCCGTGGGAACGAAACAATGGACAGAAGGCGGCAAACTGAAACCAGCGGGCATAAAGCTCCCCGGTGTATTCCCGGTCCTGACTTGGAAAAAAGCCCCCAATGTCCGTGCCCCAGAACGGGGACACGCTCAAGGAAGAGTTCAGCCCCACTTCGACTTGTTCCGCCAGCGTCTTCCAACTGGAACTGATGTCGCCGGACCACACCCAGCCGCCGTAACGCGCGATGCCGGCATAGCCGTTGCGCTGCAAATCCCACGGGCGGACATTTGGCCGGTCCGCAAGAGGGCCCTCGTAATACATCCGGTGCCGCGCCAGCCGGCTCGGCACGTCAAACCAGTCGCCTTCGTCCGGCCACCAGCCGTCCACGCCGTCGGCGAACATCTCGCGATGCCGTCCCCAATAAACTCCGATGTCCTGGGCATCCAGCTTCTCGCCCGAAGCGGGCGGAATCTGACCGTGGAGCATTGGGTAATCTCGCTGGAGCGGAACGACGTGCAGCACGACATGCAAATGGTCCTGGTGCAACTTCTGGATCACAGTTGCCGCGTCGTGGGCAAAGACATTCGTGTTGAACTGGAATGAGTCGTGTCCGAAGTTCCAGCCCGCCGGGCAAAAACCCGTGCCCAGATAGATGAACGTGTCGCACGGCAGTTGTTTTTCCCGGAAGGTGCGCGCCTCGGCAAGAAGGTCCGCTTCCGTGGAAAGCGTGCGATGCGACTGCATGTAACCGAGCGCCCATTTCGGCGGCATGACCGGTGCGCCTGTCAACCGCACGAACTCGCGCATCGCCTCCGCCGGTTCTTGCGCGTCCATCACAAACAGACTGGCCCTGCCCGGGGTCGCGCCTTCTTGCGGATGGAACACCCCTCGCACGCCGCGCAAATCGAATTCACCCCATGGTTCGGACACGAACAACGCCCACCCATCCGTGCCGATGAGAAACGGAACCATAATCCTCGCGCCATCCGTCGCCAGCGACGCCACGCGCTCGCCATTCTGCATGGGGTAAGAATGTCCCCGGCGATCAAACTGCGGCCCGCCCTCACCCAAGCCCAGCAGCGGCGCATCAGTTTGGAGGGCAATTGAGTTCGTGCCCTCTTCGTGGTCAAACGTGAGCTGCTGCACGAGCGAATCGTCCCCGCGGCGCACAGAAATTGTGAGCGGCTGCGGCTTGATGGTCAGGCGGAACTGGCCAACGCGAAGTTTCTTTTTGCCGGCCAGTTCACGCGTACGGAACTTTTCGCTTGTGGAAAACGGCTCGAAAACGGCGGCGGGCGGTTCCACTCGCGGTTGTCCCCGCTCATCCAACGGCGATAATTCAAGACGCAATGTGCGCTCGCTTGCCTGGCTGATTGTCAACTCGACCGGAACACCGCCGTACTGAATGCGCGAGCCGGCTTTTGACATCGGGCAAGCCAGGCACAACAGGCAGAACAGCGTGAGACGTTGCGTCACACCGGCCGTGCGGAGAAGTGCGCGCGGCTTCATCGTTCGTTTGCGCCGAGTGGTTCGGCGACTGTCGCCCGCCGGATATGATCGAGACGCGGAAAATTGCGTTCGAGATAGGCGTTTCCCTCTGCAAAGAGCGGCCCTTGTTTGCCAGCGCGGATGCCGCTTCCAGCCGACTCGCCATATTCCGCGTTGAGCGCATCCGCCACGTTCATCCCCTCAATGACTTTTCCGAACGGCACAAAAGACTCCGAGTCATGCGTCGCGGAATTGTCCTGCAAATTGATGAAAACCTGTGTCGTCCGGCCGTTCGGAACAGCGAAGGCGTAAGCAATCGTGCCGCGCAGATTGGATTCGCGGCGCGGGTCGTCCGGAATTGTCCGCCCACGCCAGAGATTGGAGGTTTTTGGATCCCCATTGATGCCGAACTGCGCCCAACGTTCTTTGATGACCCGGAAAAAGCACGAATGATCGTAGTATCCGGCGCAAACCAGATTGTAAAAGCGATCCGCGCCATGCGGCGACCAATCGCGGTGACATTCAATCCCAATGACCCCTTTGCTTGTTTCAAGGCGAACATCGAAAATGTCCGGCGCGCGGCGATTCATCTCCGGCGCGTCAGGATGGAGCAGAAGAGCGGAAGAAACCGATGGCGGATCCTGCAGCGCTTTACAGGAGGACAGAACCATCACACAAGCGACGAGGCTGGAGGGTCTTAAGTTCGATTTCATCAAGAGCCTGGTCCAAATCGAGTCTCTATTTCTTTTCCGTCCTTCGCAACAGGCTAACCAGATATTCTTTCCACAACACCGCTTTTGTGTGACTTCCATGCCCCACGGTTTGGTCGCTGAACGGAATCACAACGGCTTCGCCAGATTTTACCCGCTTGATCTCCCGTTCCAGAACCCGCAATTCGGGAGGATTGATCAAATCGTCGGCAGAGTTGACCGCGAGCAGCGGCGCCGTGATTTTTTCCAGTCCCGGACCGGGATCATAATCATAGGAAGCCGCACAGGCATACAGGACATCGTTGGCGTCGAGTTTTGTCATGGCATTTGTCACGTAACCGTCGAGAACTTCGTCGGCTTGTTTAAGCGTGGGCGCTTCCTTTATGCGCAGAACCGGATTCTCGCTCATGAAATAGAGCATCTCCGCCGCGAGGCGCAGTCCGGAAGGCTGAGATTGATAATTGCCATTCCGCCACTCCGGCGAGCCGCGGATGGCGTCAATGGCAATGCGCCGCCAGACGCGGTTTCGGCCCGAGATTTGCGTGGGCAGGCTGGCCAGCGGCATGAGCGCGTCCATGAAATCGGGATGAACTTCGCCCCACAACCAGGTGTGCATCCCGCCCATCGAAGTGCCCATGACCAGCCGCAGATGATTCACACTCAAACCATCGGTCAGCAACCGATACTGCGCTTCCACCATGTCGAGGTAGCCGTAGTTTGGAAAAACTGCGCGCAACCCGTCGCTCGGTTTGCTGGACTTTCCGTGGCCGAGGTTATCCGGGATGATCAGGTAGTAACGTGCCGCATCCAGCGGCTGGCCCCTTCCGTAAAGTTCGTCGGCGAATTGGGGAAGCAGAAATTGGGAGCTGCTGCCCGTGGTGCCGTGCAGAATCAAGACGGCGTTGCGAATGACCCCTTTGCTGTCACGCTCGGGCTTTCCAAGCGTGAGATAGTGCATCCGCAGTTCCGGCAAGGTTTGCCCGGACTGAAAATGAAAATCCTTGATGAGAAAATCATTTTCAACTGGCGCCGGAAAATTGGCGGCGGGAGAACAAATCGCAAGAAAAGCCAGCGCGAAAACGGCGCCTGATTTCCGCCAACGGATGAAGGATTCGCAATGACGGGCGCGCTTCATGGTTTGTAACGCCAGTCCACATGCCCGTCGTAAGCCATCGTTTCGTTGACCAGCGCATAAAGGTCCGCGTCATAGGTTTTGAGCGCCTCCCGCGTGTTGATCGGGTGCGGGCTGTCGGTGAAATCCCCGTTCTTTTCCGTGTCTTTGAACGGCGCCCCCTCTTGGCCGGCGGCGTCGAAGTAAGCCAGCACACCTTCCGCCCAGTAGGCAAGGCGGTCTTGAACGGCAGGTGTGTCTTTCCACATTCCCTTGCTCATCGCGGCTTCGTAGATCTGTTTCAGCTTTTCATCGAATTGAACGTCCAGACGTTTGACGCGCAATTCATACTGTTGCACTTCGCGCCCGCGATTGTTCCAGTTCGTGTCCACCGGTCGCGTGCCGCAGACCGCGCAGGTCGCCTTGGCGAATTCCCGGATTTCAAGGCATGGGCCGACAGAGTCGTCCTTTGGATTGCCCAGCACATTTTCTTCGGGAACAACCAAAAGTTTCGTTGCCGGAGTGTAATCCAGGAAACGCAAGCTGAGATCAACGTCTGTGTCCGTTGTGTTTTTCAATTCCGGCAGATCGGCCAGTTTTTCATCCCGCCCCAGCACCACCAGCTTTACTCCGTCGTTGATCAGCGCCTTGAGAATGTCGTGACGGTAGGGGAACATTTTGCCAATGGTATCGTTGGCCTTGAGCATGGCTTCGTCGCTTGCCTGCCGTCCGATGATCGGAAATTCGCCCGCGCAGGTGAACTTGGTGTAGTAAGGATCAATCTTGAACTCCGGCGGCGGCACAATGACGTTCGGCAACTTCCGCAGCCAGCGGTAACGCCAGTCCTGCGTCGGACTTAAATTGAAAGTGGTCTTGATCAACTCAAATCCCTCCGGGTCGTATATTTTGAGTTGCTCGCGCCGGGCAATGGGGCCGTGATTCCAGTTGTTGGCGCGATTGCAGTCGAAATACATTTGGCAGGTTTCCGCCCAATACTCGGCTTCGTTGGAGCCGGCATAGGTATTTTTCCACAGCCCTTTGCTGATGGCATCGCGGTAAGTCTTCTGGAGTCGCTGGCGCCACGTCGGGTCAATTCGGCGAAGCGCGGAGTCAATGGTGTGACAGAATTCATGCACGGCAATGCTTTCGGTGTCATAACGGTCCGTGGGCAGGCTTAACAGATTCTCCTCGCCAAAGCTGGTGAGCGGGATGCCGCCGGTGCCGCGCACGCGCTCGTTCTGATATTCCGGATTGGGAGAATTTCGGTACTCCGGCATGTCCGTATATCGCTGATTCTTGCCGATGATGATCAGGCGCGTGCCGCTGACAACCATCTCATGAAGAATGTCCGGCCGCCCCGCCAACATGTGGGTGACGATGTCATAATCGCGTTGTAGCGCCTCATCGGCAACTTCGCCGGAAGCCGCCAGCGGCAGACCATGGATATCAAGGTACTTCTGGTAAAATTTGCGCGCGGCATCCCGGTCCCTTTCGCGAACTTGGGCAAAAAAGGATTCGGGCGGCGCGGTCACTTGCGGGGATGCCTGGCTTGCTGTGGATTGGGGAGATTCCGCGTGAAGGCGGCAACTCATCATCAAGAAAGCAAGCGCGACGGCGCCAATTGCTTGTTTGCGAGATTTCATAGTGATTCTTTCAGTAATCTTTTCCGGACATTTGGGAACACTACAGATACTGCTCGGCCTCGGTCAATTCAATCCGCGCGGCGCGGGCTTTCTTGAAACCGGCATCAGATGCATCCCGCTCAACAATGAGTTTCCCGGTCGGATGAATTGAAGGAAACCAATCCGCCGGGCATCCGGCGGCGCATGGACGGAAAGCTGAAACGGGAATAATCAGTGGTTCGGCTTTGATATTTCCGGCTCGGCCCAGTCGGCCTGTGAAGGATTCCCGCCGTCGCCGGCACGGATGGCACGAAGCAGGAGTTTGCGGACTCCGGTGATGTTGACTTCCACGGCTTTGGGCGGGTCTGTTTTCTGCAACGGACCGCTGCGCCAAAGTTCCCTGCCATCGCCAGTGACCACAAAATCCGCGGCGGAGCGGTCCTCCGAACTCGCGTCCACTCCGGCCAGCGCGGTGAATTTGTCGTAAAGACCTTTCAGGTCAAATTCAATTTCGGAACCGGCAAACACACCCAGCCCCAATTCGTGCCGTTTGCCGCCAAGCCAGAGCGGCGCGCGGGCGAGCAGGTCGCCAATTTCAGAACCGCGCCAGCGGCCCGTGGAACGCACCGGTTCCAGTTGCGTGAGCGACAGTTGCGCCGGCGCCAGGGAAGCGGGGGAAAATTTTATTCCCGCGCTTTCCGCGCTTTCGCGGCCATCCTCCGCAACACTTTTGATTTCGGCGACGTAGTTGGAATGTGGATTCAAATCACGAATCGGGAAACTGGCGGTCGGCGTGTAACCGAGAAGCTGGCGATTGAGATAAACCTCATAGCCGGCATTCAAATAGTATTGTTCACGCCATTTCAAATCCGCTCCGTCAAGCCCGACGCGTTCGAGCCGCAGGTCTTCCGGCGCGCCCGGCGGAAAATGGAAAGTGGCCGCTGTCGGCGCGAACTGGACTTCCCACTTCGCCTCCCCGGTTCTTGACGGAGTCATCCGCACGGCGGCCCAGCCTTGATGATTGAAAATTTGCGCCGGCAACCGGCGCAAACCGGCCCGCGCAACCACTCCCTTGACGATATAATTTGTCCCACGCGGAAAAACAAAGCGCAGTTCGTATGGATCGCCTTTGATAACTTTGCTGGTTCCTTTGAAGAAGTCGCCGGCGTCATTTTGGTTTAACGCGGTCAAATCCACCCAGCCCTGGGTGATGTGGCGGCTGGTGGAAATGAGTTGAATCCGTCCGTTGTCCGGCAACAAAGTCAGCACCCGGCAACTGGTGGGCGCCACCGGCACAGCCATCCCCGCCGGCCACGCGCCAAGATATTCCTGGTTCCAAAAATCAAAGACATGAACCGTTTTGTCCTCCGGCAAGAAGAGTTCATTCCACTGCAAGCGCGTTTGCGCGGCTTTGTCCGTGTCGAAGTTGAACACGCCCACCACATCGTAATTGCGGCCCAGATGATTGATTTTCAAATCCCAGATGCGCTTGTCTCCTTCGCTGGGGAAAAGGTCAAGCGGACGGATGTCAACCGCGGGATAGACGCGCCGCAAAAGGTCAACTCGTTCTTCAGACAGATCCATCAGGCGGTCGCTGGACATCAGCGCCTGGCCGGTGAGACCTTGGAGCGTCGCCCAGACGCGAGCCTGCTCCAGTGTAAGCGGGGACCGCACCAACATTACGTCCGGGTCTGAATACCAAACGATGTTGTGCAGGAAGTAAAATTCCATCGTGGGCCGCAACGCGACTTGAAAACCGCCCCACCCAAGCACGATGTCGCCGCCGGTTCGCGATCCGTTCATGATTCCCGCGCCTTCCAGGGGAGTGCCCCAACAACCCAGCAGGTACCGCTCCGGGCCAATGGCCGCACGAATGCCAGCCAGGGTCTTTCGGTAAAGTCCCGCCGCATCGTCCGACGGAGATTTCAGGAATTGTTTCTTCTTGGAATATTCCTCAACCACAATCGGCTGGCCGTCAATTTTGAAATAATCGTAACCCCAGCCGGCCAATTTTGAGAACAAGCCCTTCAGGTAAACCGACGATTCCGGGGTGGTGGGATCCACCAGAAATCTTCCTTCCCAGGTGTCGGAAGCCGTGGTGCCGTCGCCCTTGAGGAGAAAAACGCCGGGGTTGTTGCTGACCACGCTGGGGCTGCTTTGACCGTGGGGGGCGAGCCAAAGACCGGGTTTAAGCCCAAGCGACTTGATGTAAGCCGCCAGTTCCGCCATGCCCTCGGGAAACCGCTGAGGATTGACCGTCGTCCAATCCCGTTGGCCATCCCGGCCGCCGGAACCTTGCCAGCCGTCATCAATCTGGACGTAGCGAGCGCCATAATCCTTGAGATGGTCGGAAATCCATTTCGCGTTGCGTTTCACCTCGGCCGCATTGATGCGATTGTAATAATAATACCAGCTACACCAGCCGGACGGCGGCACTGGAAAACGCGATTTGTCCAGCGGCTGATAAAATTTCACACCCAGAACATCCCGATAATAATTTGTTTTGACGCTTCCATCTTTCAACGTCACTTCGTCCTTCACCGGATCGAAAACCCCGTCGGCGATGGGCGTCTCCACGTTGCCAAGTGTCATCACAAATAAATCCCGGTTTGTGCCATCTTGAATCCGGCAGGGAATGACATGAGGCCATGCCCAATTGGTGGCCGGAATCTGCGCCTCAAGTGCTCCGCAGAGCAGCTTGAAAAGCCCGATATAACATATATAATAAACAATGCGTTTCATTGGATTATTTCGAGTTGCGCCCGGACTTCCAAGTTCATGTCGGAGCAGAAACACTTTATCTTGCGCACAGGTTCGTGTAAAAGGAAACATGCTCGCCAGATTCATTGCCACTGTGATTTCGGCGCTGGCGATTGCCGGCGCAAACGAGGGTCTTGCCGCCGGAGATGAAACTCGCGGCGGCCCCATATCTGAAATCACCATACTCAATCCGCCGGAACAGGGTTTCTTTTCCAAGGAACTTGTTTACCACGGCATCCCCATCAAGGCCCACGAGGTGTCGGCGGACGCGGCGATGGATGAAGCCTACCGGCGGGTGTCCATGATGCTCACCAACCTGCTCGTCCGTCAGCCGATGCTGATTTCCAATCTGGTGGCATCGGGCGTTGAACTGCACATCATCGGCCGGCATCAGGTGACTTCGGACCTGCCGGAATTCCGCGAGCTTAAAGGCAAGCCGCTGCCGGAGTATAACGGCCGGACGATTGATCAACGGACTCGCGGCATGGGCGGGCGGTTATCGTCCTGCGGCGAAGAGAACCTGCTTCAACTGACAAACGATCACTATTACGGGCGCGACATCTGCGCGCATGAGTTCTCCCACGCCATCCGCAACTACGGGTTGCCGCTGGAAGTCGTCGCCATCTTCAATCAACAATACGAGCGCTCCCTGGCCAAAGGACTTTGGCTGGGAGCTTACGCGGCGAGCAACGCCGATGAGTTCTTTGCCGAATTGACCATGTGGTATTTCGGCACCCACGGCGATCTGAACATGAGGGGCTCCAAACCAGAGCACGGTCCCGAAGGTCTTAAGAAATACGACCCGGAAGCCTACGCGCTTTTCGATGATTTTTACCGCGGACGAATCAAAATCGGCAAAATGTATCCGCCAGGACATCCGTGGACTGAAGGCTCCAATACCACAAACCGGCCGCCGGCAATTCCAGAATGAACCTGAAACCGGTTATGATGACGGCTCCAACCCAGCGAAGAATTTGGTCCGGCACTCCCTACTTTGACTCCGTCAACTCCTTCAAATCCGCGGCGAAGGTCTCCACGTCCTCTTGGGTCGTATCCCAACTGCACATCAACCGGGCGTAATCCACGCCGACATTGGTGTAGAATTTCCAGCCGCGCTGGTAGAGCGCCTGAACGATCGGACCGGGAATGGCGGCGAACACCACGTTGGTCTGGACTGGGAACGGGATTTGGATTTGCGGCAATCCGCGGATGTGGCTTTCGAGGCGCCGGGCCATGGCATTGGCGTGCGCGGCGTGCCGCAGCCACGCCCCTTCCCGCAACATCCCCACCCACGGCGCCGACAGAAAGCGCATTTTGGACGCAAGCTGCCCGCCTTGTTTGCAGCGGTAATCGAACTCGTGCGCCAACTCGCGGTTGAAAAACACCACCGCCTCCCCCACGGCAAGGCCATTCTTGGTGCCACCGAAACTGAGCACGTCCACGCCGGCCTGCCAGGTGATGGCTTTGGGTGCGACCTTCAGGGCGGCAACGGCGTTTGCGAAGCGCGCGCCATCCATGTGGATGCGCAGACCGTACCGCCGCGCCATCTCATGGGCGGCTTCCAGTTCGGCCACCGAGTAAACGGTCCCCACCTCGGTGGCTTGGGTCAGGCTGACCGCGCGCGGTTTGGGGTAATGAATATCGTCCCGCCGTCGGACGGCGTGCTCGATGCCGGCGGGATCAATCTTGCCGTTCGCCCCCGGCAAGAGCAAAACCTTGGTGCCATGGGCGAAGAATTCCGGCGCCCCGCATTCCGACACTTCCACGTGCGCCACTTCGTGGCACAGGAGGCTGTGGTAGGACTGGCACAGCGAAGCCAGCGACAGCGAATTGGCCGAGGTCCCGTTAAAAACGAAAAATACTTCGCAATCCGTTTCGAATACACCGCGGATAAGGTCGGCGGCTTCTGCCGTCCAGGCGTCGTCGCCGTAGCCAACTTCGTGGTCGCGGTTGGCCTCCTGCATGGCCGCCCAGGCTTCCGGGCAGATGCCCGCGTAATTGTCACTGGCGAATTGGCGGGGTTTGGTTACCGTCATAAGAGACATCTAACAGAATGCCGGTGAAGATCGAAACTCCAAATTCGCGCGCCGGCAATTCGCCTGAACTTGTTGAGAGGGCAAACCACCTCCGCTCCACGGCGTGCGAAATGCCGTTCTTAAGCGGATGGCTGGCCCTCCTCTTTTGATCAGGCAGGCGGAAGATGGCCCGCCGGCCCTACAAAACCTCCGCGCGTTGTTCGCCCGACCGCGTGCCCAGGTTGCCGTAGCGATGGTAATCCAGGCTAAGGCTCTGCTCTTGAAGATACCAGAGCAACTCGACCCGGCCTTCCGTCAGCACCGAGCGGCTCACAACACAAACGCCGCTTTCGCCGGCCGCCTCCAAAACGGGCTGCGACACGCGGTCCGGAGCCGCGTAGCGCACGCGGTCGGTCTGGCGTTGACGGACGATCCCGGCCAATTCCTCGTCCGTCTCTTCGACAAACTCGATGGCCGCCGCCCACGATTCAGTAATTTCCTCCAGCAGTTTCAGCGCGGGCGACGCGAAATCCTTCGGCACGCTAACGGTCACGCGGCCGCCGGCGACATGCACCGCGCAAACGCGCGCAAACAAATCGAATGGCGAATCGTCCGCATGCACTCGCACCCGGACGTAACGGAACGGCCGGTAACGGCGGAAGTTGTCCTGGCCGACCAACTGGAAATGATCGTGCTCCCGGCCGAATTCATCCAGAAAACTGCGTTCATAACTCACCGCGGCCACAACCATGCGATCCGCGGTTGCCGCGCCGCCAGGACCGAGTTCGCCGGCGCGTTTGCCCAGCTCTTCGCACAATCGGGCCAACGCGGGATTTTGCGGCGCCCCAGCCGGCTTTGCCGGAACGGCGTCTTCAAATTCCATGAATTGCGCGACGTAATTCGGACCGCCCGCCTTCATGCCGGCGCCGAAACACGACTTGCCGGTCCCGCCAAAAGGCTGGCGCAGGACCACCGCGCCGGTGGTGACGCGATTAATGTAGAGATTGCCGGCACGCAGATTCTCCTTCCAATACTCCCATTCGCGTTCATCGAGACTTTCCAGCCCGGACGTGAGACCGTAGCCGGTTTGATTCACCCAAGCGACAGCTTGGCTCAGTTTATCAAAACGCATCACGGCCAGCAGCGGTCCGAAGAATTCCGTCACGTGCGTGCAACTGCCGGGTTGCACGCCGTATTTGAGTCCGGGCGACCAGAGCCGGGGATTACCCTCGAGATTCTGCGGCATCACCGCCCATTCTTCGCCAGGCTCCAGAACCTTGAGCGCGTTTTCCAAATCGCCCGACGGCGGGCGGATCAGCGGCCCCATCTTCGTGTCGAGTTTCCAGGCGGAACCGACGGCGAGGCTTTGGACCGCCTCGCACAGAGTGCGGCGAAAAGCCGGGTCGTTGTAGATTTCCGATTCCAGCAGCAACAACGACGTGGCGGAACATTTCTGTCCGGCGTGGCTGAACGCCGAATGTAAAATATGTTTGATTGCCTGGTCGCGGTCGGCCAGCGCGGTGACAATCGTCGCGTTTTTGCCGCCGGTTTCGGCGAACAGGTTCATGCGCGGATTCTCGCGCAACAGACCGCCCGCTGTCTCCGTGCCCCCCGTCAGAATGACCGCATTGACCTTCGGATGATTGACCAAGTTCCGGCCCTGGCCGGGGCCGGAGCAGGTCACCAATTGCAGCGCGTTCTTCGACACGCCGGCCCGCCAGAAGCATTGGCACAGTTCCCATGCGATCAGCACCGTATCGGAGGCGGGCTTGAGAATAACCGTGTTGCCGGCGGCCAGCGCCGCCGCGATGCCGCCGCACGGGATCGCAATCGGAAAATTCCACGGCGAAACCACCACCACGACCCCGCTGCCGCGGGTTTTGAGCATGGGCATTTCCTGCCACCACCGCGCAGTGCTCCGATAAAACTCAAGGAAGTCCACCGCCTCCGAGACTTCCGGGTCGGATTCCAGAAAGGTTTTGCCACCGTTGGCAAGGGCGGCGCCCAAGAGATCGCCGCGTGCCACACGCAGTTCCTGGGCGACCCGGCCGAGAATCGCGAACCGCTTTTCCGCCGGCATTTTGCGCCAGCCGTCCGGGTCGGCCGCCGCGCACTCCACGGCGCGGGCGACGTCCTCTCCAGACGCCTGCCGGCAACGGCCCACCACGACGCCGGGTCGGGACGGGTCGGGACAATCCCGCACGGCGCGTCCCTCAAAAATATCACTTCCCCCGATCACCAGTGGAATTTGCGGCGCCTTGGCATCACACCGCGGCTGCCATTTGGCGATCAACCCTTTCGCCCACTCGCCGTTTTGTGGGAGCGCAAAATCCGTGTCAGGCTCATTCACAAAATTCTGCCAGCCCTTCGCGATGGCTGCGGCCTCCGCCGGCGGCCTCCGGCGATCCTGCGTTCGGCGGGGCGCGTCGCCGGTGGTCGGAATGGCGTCAAACGACTCGAGGAATCCTTGTTCGAGTTTTTGCCACTCGGGATTGCCGACGCTAATCTTGAAGGCGTGGCGCAGAAAATTCTCCGGCCCGGTGTTTTCATCCAGTCGGCGGATGAGGTAGCCGATGGCGTTGATGAAGTTTTCCTTTTTGCACGCCGGCGCGTACAGGAGCAGGCGGTTGCTCAATTCAAACACGGCCCGCCGCTGGTTGTTGGCCATGCCCTCGAGCATTTCGAATTGAACCTTGTCGAACGCGTTCCGGTCGTGGGTCAGAACCAGGCCGTAAGCCAGGTCGAACAGATTGTGCGACGCGATCCCCACATCCATCGCGGCGAGGTTTTCCGGTTTCATCACTTCGTGAACCATGCGCTTGTAGTTCGCGTCCGTTTCGCGTTTGGACCGGTAGGGCGCCTGCGGCCACCCTCGCAAGGAGGCCTCGGCGCGTTCGCTCTCCATGTTGGCGCCCTTGACCAGGCGGAGGGTGATGCGCCCGCCGCCCGCCGCCGCCCGTTGCCGCGCCCATTGCTGAATTTGCAGGAGGGTCTGGAAGGAATCCGGGATGTAGCTTTGCAGCGCAATGCCCGCGCGAACCTCCTCCAGCCCCCTGCGGTCCAGCGTGCGCATGAACGCTTCCGCCGTCAATTCCTTGTCGCGATATTCTTCCATATCGAGATAGACGAATTTGGGCACAACCCGGCCGTCGGGCCGCGTAAACTGCATCCGCGCAGCCGTTCGAACCAATCGGTCAATCCGATCGCACAGCACAGTCACGGTGTGCTCGCGGGCGAGTGGGGAAATCTGCGAATAGAGCGTCGAAATCTTGATGGACACGACCTCGATTTCCGGCCACTGCAGGCCCTGCAAGTATTGCTGGAGACGCCGTTCGGCTTCGGCTTCGCTCAGCACGGCTTCCCCGAGGAAATTCACGTTCATCCGCACGCCTTCGCGGTTCCGTTCGCGCAAGTGCTGCGTCAGCATTTCTCGCTCCCCGGGCAGAATCACGTTGGCGGTCTCTTTCTGCATGTGCTCTTTGACCAGAGGCAGCGCGACCCCGGGCGCGTAAGCGCCGAACGACTGGAATCCCTTCGTGAGCGTGCGGTCAATCGGACTGAAAAATCGCGGGACGCCCTGCACGTCCAGGATGTGAACCAGATGTTCCACGGCGCGGGCCGGCTCGTTGGTGCGAAACGCCTGGTCGGTCATCTGCGCCAGCGTCGCCTTGTCGGAGGGCGTTTGCAGCATCCGATCCAGTTCCGCCTGTTGCCGGCGCTCCGCCGCGGTCTGCAATTGCGCGGCGCGTTCCTGCAGCCGGCGCGCCAGGAAAACTGCCTTTTGCGCGGAAGCGGAATGGGAGGATTTCGGGTCGAAGCTGAAGTTCTGGAACAGTGAATCCAATTGGTCTTTCATGCTGGGCGGTTTGGGGGGATAGGTCGCGGGCGCCCGGAGGGGCCTGATGGCGCCGCGCCCTAAAAGCCTTCGTGTTCGGTTCGGGCAATGATTTCTTCCTGCAATTCGGTCGAAAGGTCACAAAAGTAATCGCTGTAGCCCGCCACGCGAATAATCAAATCGCGATGCTGCTCCGGGTCTTGTTGGGCGATCCGGAGCTGGCCGGCGCGCACCACGTTGAATTGCACGTGGTGGCCATCCATCTTGAAATAGCTCCGCACCAAGTGCGCCCATTGATCCAGGCCTTCTTCGGCGGCGACCAGGGAAGGGGTGAATTTCATGTTAAGCAAGGTGCCGCCGGCTTTGAGATGATCCATCTTGGCGGCGCTCTTGAAGACGGCGGTCGGCCCGCGACGATCCGCCCCCTGCACCGGAGAAATCCCTTCGGAAAGCGGCCGGCGCGCGCGGCGGCCATCGGGCATCGCCCCAATCAGGCTCCCGAAATACACGTGGCAGGTGGTCGGCAGCATCTCGATCCGGTAATGGCCGCCTTTGCTATTGGGCCGGCCGTCCAGTTCTTCAAAGCAAGTGTTGAAAATTTCCACGGCAAGATCATCGGCGGTGTTATCGTCGTTGCCGTATTTGTGCGTCCGGTTGGCCAACCGCCGCCGCAGAACTTCGTGCTCCGCGAAATCCGCGTCCAAAATCGCGACCAGTTCGCTCAGCGCAAGCCGGCTCCCGGCCGGGGCGCGGTTTCCGCTTCGCGCGGCCGGCGCCGCGCCGTCGCGGCTGTCAAAACAGAATTGTCGCAGCGCGCTGAAGCTGTCGGTCAGGCTCCCCAAGCCCACGAACTGCACGTAAGAATTGTTGTAACGCGCCCCGCCCCCGTTGTAGTCCAGGCCGCGTTTGACGCAATCGTCCGTCAGCACGCTCAAAAATGGCGCGGGCATCAGTTGCGCGTACATCTGCTCGATCATCTGGTTGGCGCGCAATTTGATTTCCAGGAAATGCCGGAATTGCTTGCGCCACGCCTCAAACAGGGCGGGAAATGATTGGAACGTGTCCGGTCCTCCGGTGCGCAGCCCGATTTGCCGGCCGGTCATCGGATCCACCCCGTTGTGCAGCGTTATCTCCAGCACCTTCACCAGGTTGAAGTAGCCGGTCAGGATGTACGCCTCCTTCCCGAACGCCCCAACCTCCACGCACCCGCTGCAACCCCCCGCCCGCGCGTCTTCCAGCGCTTTGCCCTGGCGAAGTTGCTCCAGCACCACCGCGTCCGCGTTAAAAATGGAGGGAAACCCATACCCATGGCGGATGACCCGCAGGGCGTGCCGGAGCAATGCGTCCGGGCTTTTCCGGGAAAGCTGCAGATTGCTGCTCGGTTGCACCAGATGCATCTCGTCCAGGAGGTCGAGCAAGAGATGGGACAGCTCATTGGAGCCTTCCGATCCATCCGGCAGCAGGCCGCCCAAATTGATGTTGGCAAAGTCGGTATAGGTCCCGCTTTCGGCGAGGGTGACGCCCACTTTTGGCGGAGCGGGATGGTTGTTGAACTTGATGAAAAAGCACTCCAGCAACTCGCGGGCGCTCTCCCGGCTCAGCGAACCCTCCGCCAATCCCTTCTCGTAGAAGGGCAGGAGGTGCTGGTCCAGATGCCCGGGGCTGAAGGAATCCCACCCGTTCAACTCCGTGATCACCGCCTGATGGCAGAACCAATAGTATTGCAGTGCCTCATGGAAATTCTGCGGCGCACGGGCCGGCACTCGCAAACAAATCTCCGCGATCTTCTCCAGCTCCGCCCGCCGGGCCGCGTCGGTTTCCGCCGCCGCCATTTCCCCGGCCAGCGCGGCGTGTCGCTCCGCCAGCCGGATGACCGCGTCGCAGGCGATGTCGAAGGATCTCAGCGTCTCGCGCTTCTGGAACGCGCCGGCATCATGCAGAAAATCCAGCCCGGCCATCGCCCCGGCGATGTCCCGTTTGAAATCGAGCATTCCCTTGGCGTAAATCTTGCCGTCCAGCACGGTGTGCCCCGGGGCGCGCTGCTCCATAAACTCGGTGAACAGGCCGGCCCCATAGGCCTGGTGCCATTCCACCGGCAATTGGGCGAACATCTTGTCGCGCATCGAGCGGCCGCGCCAATACGGCAGGATCTTTTCCTGGTAAACCCGCAGCGTTTCCGGGTGGACGTCGTAATGCGTCTTGGCCCGCGAGTTCAAAATCTTGAGGTCCTCGATGCTATGGCAGGTCAACTCCGGAAACGTGGGCGTCTGTTTCGGACCCGGCCCCCGTTCCCCCACGATCAGTTCGCCCGGGCCGATGAAAACGGTCTTGTGCTCGCAAAGATGCAGAAACGATTTGGCCCGCATCACCGGGATCGAGTCCCGGCCCTCGTTGGCCTGATAGAACTCCGTCATCAGGACAGCGCGTTCGTGCGAAATGGAAGGGCGCGCGGAGAGGCTTTCCTGCCGGAGTTTCTCAGTGCGTGGCGTCATGGGCTTTCACCATTGGAGGCGCGGTCAGCCGCCGATCTTCACGTCCAATCCGCACTCGCGGAAAATTCCCGCGACATGTTCCATCCGCTCCGGGGAAGGCGGTTCCACACTTTCCAATGCAGAAGGATGGCTCATTCTTCGGGACTTGAAAAGCCCGAATTTGTGATAGGGCAAAAGATTCACCTGCCGGATCCCGTGCAACCCGGCGGCCAATCCAGCCGCCGCCTGCCAATCCTCTTCCCGGTCATTGATGCCGGGAATCACCGGCATCCGCAGCCAGATGTTCTGGTGCGCCCGGGCCAGCGCCCGGAGGTTCGTTAGAATAGGCCCGTTGGAAACACCCGTGTATTGCCGGTGGCGGGCGTCGTCCATGAGCTTCAGATCATACAAAACCAGATTCGACGAGCCAGCCACGTCAAGCAAAACGTCCGCGCGGGCAAAACCGCACGTGTCCACGGCGGTGCGCAGACCCTCGGCCCGGCAAGCCTCCAGCATGGCCTTGAGAAATGCCGGCTGCGTCAGCGGTTCCCCCCCGGAAAACGTCACTCCCCCGCCCGAGTCCTCGTAAAAAATCCTGTCCTGCAGCACCGCTTCCATTATCTCTGCAATCGTCCTGCGTTCGCCGATCATTTGCCGGGCGCCGGTGGGGCAGGCCTCGGCGCATTGGCCGCAAACCGTGCATTCGGCGGCGTCTGTCGGCATCGGTCCTTTGCCTGCCGCCGCCTGCCCGAACGGACAGGCCCGGCGGCACTCTCCGCACGCCGTGCAGCGGTTTTGAACCACCGCGATCTCCGTGCGGGCCAACTGGCTTTCAGGATTGTGACACCACGCGCAACACAGGGGACATCCCTTCAAGAAAACCGTCGTCCGAATGCCCGGTCCGTCGTGGAGGCAATACTTCTGAACATTAAAAATCAATCCGGACTCATTCATGCGTAACTTGTGGGCGGACACATCTGACATCATAACCCCTGCCAGAAAATCAGCAACATTTCCCCGCGACCTGCTTCCTCTGTTTTCTTGAGTCACAACCCAATCCGCCTAATATCCCCGCCGTGATAATGTCCCTCCTTTTCCTTGCCCTGGCCGCCCTTCTCTGTCCCCGTGCCGCCGCCGCCGCTTCGCAGTTTGACGTCAAATTCCGCGACGGCGCCATGGTCAACTTGAAACGCGACCATGACCCCGATCCCGCCAACACGGACTACGTCGGGCGAAGGCTGGGCGATCTCGTCGTCAAATACCGCCTCCCTGGCCAAGATTGGCAGTCCGTCCAAACCGCCAATCTTGCCGCCGAAGGTGCGGGAACCTTTTCCACCAACGCCGACGGCACGTTCTCCAAGGCCGTTTATCCCATCGCCAACAACGCCGGGCCTGTCCTCCGCCTCGAAGTCGCTTTTTTCGTTCACGATCAAGGCATTCTCTGGACGATGAATTTAAAAAATCACACCGGCACGCCCCTGGAAATCGGCGACCTCTCCATCCCGATGACGCTGGGCGCAGCCGGCGGACGACGGGGCGGCGGCGGGGGGCGCAATGGCGGCGGCCCGGTGGTTCTCAAGCACAGCTTCATCTCCGGCTCCGATTCCTACATGTTTTGGATGCGCTCGGATTTAATCGGCCCCTATCTCATGTTGACAACCGACGACCACACCAAGCTCGAATACTGGGAGCCAGGTGGACGCGGCGGCGGCGCGGGCGGCGGCTTTGGCGGAGGTTACCAAGTCTTCATTCACTCGGCCGTGGCGGGGGGCAACGCCAAACAAGGGGGCACCAAATGGCGCCAGCCCAACACCTCTCTCACCCTCTCTCCCGCCGGCCGGCCGGGTGACTCGAAAACCTACGGCTTTAAACTCCAATGGGCCGACGATTACGACGCCGTCCGCAAAAACCTCGTGGACGACGGCAAGGTGGATGTCCACGTCCTCCCCGGCATGACCGTCCCGACCGATCTCTTCGCCGAGTTCGCCTTGAACACCAAACATAAAATCACCGGCGTCGAGGCCGAATTCCCGGAGGCCACCACGATCAAGTCCCTCGGCGCCAAGGGTCCCAACCGCCTTTACCAGGTCAAGTTTTCCAAACTGGGCGAGAACCGCCTCGCCGTCCACTACGACAACGGCCAATTGATGTATCTGGAGTTCTTCTCCACCGAGCCGCTGGAAGATCTCATTGCCAAACGCGCTCACTTCATCGCCCACAGCCAGCACCGCGACTCCGCCAAGTGGTACAACGGCCTGATCTCCGACCGCAACCTGCTCACCGGGGCGCTGCTGGGACCGGATAATTACGACCTTCTCCGCGGCTTCCGCATTTACGAGGTTTCCTGCGACGATCCCGGCCTGTCCAAACCCGCCTTTCTCGCCGCCAAGAACGCCGACTTCCCCGTCCAGAGCGAAGTGGAAGCCATGGACTATTACCTCCAACATTTTGTCTGGGGCGGCCTGCAGCGCACCACCAACGAATCTTATTCCTACGGCATTTACGGCATTCCCGACTGGAAAATAAACCGCGAAAGCACCAACACCGGCGAGGGCGGCCAGCTTCATATCTGGCGCGAATACGATTACCCGCACGTCCTGGTCATGTATGAAGCCATGTATCGCGTGGCCAAATACCATCCTGAAATCAACACCGCCCTCACGGCCCGCGAATATCTGGAGCGCGCCTATGGCACCGCCGACGCCATGGTCCTCGTGCCCGGGGAGGTGGACGGCGGCGGGTTCGACAGCACCGGCTTTTACAACGAACTGGTCTTCCTCGACATCATCCGGGAATTGGAAGACAACGGCCTGAAAGCCCAGGCGGACAAGTTGCGCGGCTATTGGGAGCAGAAAGTCCGCTACTTTGTCAATCAAAGAGCCAATTTGTTCCAATCCGAATATGCCTTCGACACCACCGGCTTTGAATCCACCGAGGCCCTCGCCAAATACGCCGTTCTGCACAGCGATCCCCGGGCCACGGAACCGATGACCGGCGTCACCCCGGAAAAAGCCCGCGCCTTTCTGGAGAAGCAGATCAAGGCCAACCTCTTTTGCCGCGGCTGGCTGACCCCGGCCTATTACCTGTTGGGCAGCGACATCCGCGGCGGCGGCGGCAATTCCTATACGCTTACCTACATGTCCCAAATGGGCGGTTGGGGCGTGCTCGATTATGGCCTCCATTTCGCCGCCAACCCGGCGGACTGCCTTCGCCTCGGCTACGCTTCCTATCTCAGTTCCTGGGCCTTGATGAACACCGGCACCCCCGAATCCAACTACGGCTACTGGTTCCCAGGCAAGGACATGGATGGCGGCGCGGGCGGCGGATTTGAGCCGGCTCCCTTCGGCCAGACCTGGCTCGGCCAGGCCCACCATCGCGGCTCCTGGATGTATGCCTCCGAAATTGACCTCGGTTATTGCGGCGCCCTCCGCGCCGCCGCCACCGTCCTGGCCGACGACCCCCTCTTCGGACGCTTCTGCTACGGCGGCGACTGGCGCAAAGCCGGCGGCGGCCTGGAAGTCATTCCCAAGGACGGCGTGCGCCGCCGTTTTGACGCCATGCTTGACCGTGGCAAATTCAGTTTAATTCTTGACAACGATCATTTCGCCGCCTCCCGTCCCATCACCTTGAAAAGCGACCTCTCCGCCGCCGGCTTCTCCCTGGAGAGCGCCGCTCCCGCCGCGCACACCGCCGCCTTGCGTTTCTCCGCCTCCGCTTCCGGCCAATACATCATCCGCGACGGCTCCGCCACCATCGCCACCGTAAATTTAGCCGGCGGCCGGGAAGTCGTTGTGCCGCTGCCCATGGAGGGTCGCTCCCGCTCCTTCACCATCGCCAGAATGGGAGGAGTGCCAAGACATTGATGGATGCTGCCGCACTTGCATTCTAGGGGAGCGGTGCGGAAACCCAGTTCGTCAAAAGTCCGCCCGATCAGCGCAAAAGCTCCGCATTTGCACTCTCGTTAGCGGAATGCAATTTCCCACTGCCTCGATTTGTTCCAAACATCTTTCTGCTTTGAATAAGGCATTTCAGGAACGCGGAGTCAAGATCGGGTTCCGGTTCGCTTAAAACGGCGAAACTGGTCAGGCAGCTTTTGATGCCAGGAGGCCTGCGCTGCATTCTGTCCCGCTCCGCAATCCTCGCACGTTGACTTTCCTGCCGAGGCGGTGGCACGCTCCGCTTCATGGAACTTGATTTGGAAGGCCAATTTGCCGACCGCGCGTATCCGATTCTGGCGAGCTTGGTGACACCGCGCCCGATTGCGCTCGTGACCACCATCAGCCCGGACGGCAAGGTCAACGCCGCTCCGTTCAGCTTCTTCAACCTGCTTGGGTCGGCCCCTCCCATCCTGGCGTTCGCCCCGGGCGATCGCGACGATGGCACCCCCAAGGACACGGCTCGGAACATCCGCCTTACTCACCAGTTCGTGGTCAACCTGGTGGATGAAGCCATCGCGGAAGCGATGAACAAATGCGCCGCCTCGTTGCCCTACGGGGAAGACGAACTTCTTCACGCCGGCCTGCACCCAGCGCCCTCGTCCGTCGTAAAACCACCCCGCATTCTCGAGTCGCCGGCCAGCCTGGAATGCCAGGAATGGGGGACGTTGCAGATCGGGGACAACCGCGTCGTGATCGGCCTGGTCAAACGCGTTCACCTGCGCGAGGATTTGTTCGATGCGGAAATGAAACAGGTTCGGACCGAGAAGCTCTTTCTCATCGGTCGCATGGCCTCGCCCCACTGGTATTGCCGCACCCGCGACCGTTTTGAAATGATTCGGCCCAAGTGAGCCACGCCTGCGATTTCTATATCTTTCAAGTCCGCGAACGGGCCAGAACCAACAAGAACCCGCCATTTCTGTAAATGCTTTAAAACGAAATGCTAAATGTCTCCGGCGTGAGGTTGGCGTTGGCCTGGACCGGCAATTGAATGATGGCCTCCTGCCCGGCTGTCAGGGTGCCCGACGCCACCACAATCGCGTTGGCCATGATGGTGTAGGACTTGGTGGCTGAGGCGGAGAGATGCAACGGCACGACGTGCGCGCCGGGATTGTCGCTCTCGATCTGCACGGTGATTCCAGAAAGGTCGGAATTCAGGACGATTACCTGGTTGGAGGCGAATCGGTCGGCGTCCAGCATGACATGCAGCGTGCCGTTGGCGAGCAACGCATGGAAGCGGCGCCGGATGCCATCCAGCGGAACGATATTCATGGCGCTCCCGTTGGTCTGCACGGTGCCACCAAAGCAAAACCGTCCGAAAATCGGGTCGTCCGCCAGGATTGTGGCCGCGGAGCGCGCCGCGCCGCAGAAGCCGAGGTTTTGTTCGGCGGAATAATACCAGGGGCCGCGATGAGTGGACTGGCCGAGCCAGGTGTCAATATAAGCTTGAGGTTCGTAGCCCCCGCCGCAGGCGCCGTCATTGTTCAAACCGTGATACCAGAATCCATAATTGGAGGCAGGCGTGCCGGTGTTCATGATGCCCCACCCGGCCAGGAACGAACCGTAACCCAGGCGCAGATAATCCGGGAAATTTGTGGCGTAGTTCAGGGCGTAATCCAGCAGCCCCCACCCGCCCATTTGCGTCATATAAGACAGGCAGAAGTTGTCGCTGCCGCCGGAGCGAAAATCGCTCCCGTAATGATAGTACGCTGTTTCCAGAAAGCCGCGGTCGAACATATTGGCGGTCACCTCCGTATACATGAAATTTGCCGTCTCCTGGAGAAAGAGCGACGGATTGGCCGAACCCATGGTGGCGTCCGAACCAGCGTGCAACATGGCATATTTGGCGAAGGCCTCGGTCGCTTCGAAGCCGGTCGAGTCAAAGCCGTATTCGGACCCGAACAGATTCGGGTTGCCGGTGGCGTAGTAGGCGACCTTGGATTCCCAGTAAGGGCGCAGTTGAGCCGCCTGATTGGTCAAGCCTTCGGTCTGTAGGGCGTCCAGCAAGTCGGAAAACACCACCTCGCTCATCAAGCCGGGAGTGGAAGATCCCGCGCCCGCGACGGTGTACATGGCGAGCGCCGTGCCCCAGGCGGCTTTCAGATAGTTCGTCGCCGCCCACGCGGTGGTGATTTGGGGATTGTATTTGGCCACTCGATACATGCTTAACCACATGTCAACAATATGCGGGTAATCGTAAGTGCGCCCCAAACTCAGCGTGCCGGCCGTGCGCAGTTGGTGCCAGTCATCAATTCCATAAACGCCATAAGAGTAAGTTTCATTGGTTTTCCGCTGCAACCCGCCCGTCGCGCCGGGCGGCCAGACGAAATTGGTGATGTAAAGATCCAGCGCCGATACTTCCCTTTGCACCGGATAAACCGACTCCTTCTCCCCCAGGTAGGCGGGCCGCGATTCCCCGGCGTCGTCGCTCGCCACCTCGTAAACCACGAAGCCTGAAATCGTGTCGTAATTGGTCGGGCTGTTGAGGAATTGATCATTCTCGTTCCAGTCAGCGAAAAGCCCGTTGAACCAATTGGTGACGCCCGCCCACTGTTGGTGGCTGACCAGGAACGAGGCCCGTTTTTTGAAGAGCGTCTCAATCGGCTCGGTGACAAAGAATTCCAGGTACATGGTCTGATTGACGCCATAGTGGATCGTCAGCATGTTCTCCCCTAATTGGGAAAATTGGACCTGGTACAATTGGTAAAGGCCGTTCGGGCCAACCGATTGCAGCCGGGTCGCCGCCGGAAACTCCGCCGTGATGGAGGTGATTTGCTGCGTCGTGTTCAGCGCCATCTCCGCAAAAAGGTTCGTCGGCACCGTCATACCCGGAACCACATGCACGTCCACTTTCCCCTCATTGATGAGCGCCTGGCGCACGCCGTTGTAATCGTTGACCCATTGGAATTTCAGCGTGTAGTTGGTGGAGGCGCCGGGCGCGAGCGTCAGGCTGGTATTGGGCAGCCGCCAACGGGCGTTGCTGTTGGTGACCGTCGGATACTGCGCTTCGGCCAGCGGACCGGACACGGCGGAATGAATGTAGGCCTCATAGGCCCCGCCGTTGGCCAGATCGTCCCAGAATTCAAAACTGGTGTTGCTGTCCGGCGTCATCAGCAGATAAGGCCCGACACTGTTGTTGCGCATCCAAAAAATGAACGACCCGGAACCGGAGATGACACTATGTTTGAAAACGCTGCTGGTGTATTCGGGGGACGCCGTGTTCATCGGAAACGCCAGCGCGATGTCCCCGACGATCACCGGGCTGGCGCCAAGATTCGTAAAGCTCAACGTCCAGGTCATGAAAGCCTGCTGCATGGCGAAATCCGATTCCATCACCAGCGGGCCGCTCAAGCCGCTCGTCATCTGATAATTGGCCTTTTGGATCGTTCCGTCCGGGCTGGTGGAATAAGTGGCCGTCGCCCCGCTCAACGGGGTGGTGCTGGCCGTTGACCAAGTGGTGCCGTTGACCCCGTAATTGAGGGTCACCGCGCCAAGCGAACCCGCAAGGTATTGCGTATTCGTAGCGTCGTCGTTCCGCACCAGGCTCGTGATGGCGCCGTCGCCGGTCTGCACGCCAAATTCCGGGTCCAACTGCACGAGACGATAAAACCGCTGGCTCGCCCCGGCCCCGCCTTGATGCACCAGGGTCATCAGCAGATTGGTGGCAATGGTGGGAAGCAGGCCGACGTTCTGCCAGCGCGCCGGGCTGAGGGTGTCGGAGTACTGCAGCCAATACCATTCTCCCGGATTGGCCGCGAAGTTGACATAAACATCGGCATGGTTAAGAACCACCGCGCCTGAAATCCCCCGCAGTGGTATGGCCAGTGAAGCTGTGGCCGGCGCATGACTATAGCTGGTATTGGCCCCCGATCCCGCATAAGAGTACACACCCGCGTAGTAAGTCGTTCCGGGCAGCACATTGCTGACCGTGACGCTGCTGTTCGCCCCCACATACACCACGGAGTAAGTCGCCCCCGGCAGCGTGCTCCCCGATCCATAGCTCGCGTTCCCCGTGTAAGTGAAGCCGTTGGCCGGAATCTCCTTCACCAGATTCGTGCTGGTCCACAGCGCCACCAGGCTCCCCGCGCTCCCCGTTCCCGGCGTCCAGGATAACGACATCGTTTCATCGGCATTGGTGACCATGACCAGTTTCGACGCGGGCGAAGGAGTGGCCGCGAAAGCCGCGTTCGACTCTATCAGGCTGAAGTTGCTGAAAGACACGCCCAACTGCCCGTTAAACGTGGCGTGCATGATGCCAACCTGCAGCGGCAACCCCGCCAGGTCCGTCCGCGTCAAGTTCGTTCCATTCACGGGCGCCGGGAATGTCACCAACTTCCAGGGCAACGTGGAATTGGTGCGCTCGTAAAAATGGAAGTTGGTGCCGTGGACCCGGTCCATCCTCACCCAGTAAGCGCCGTTGGGAGAATCCCCCGGATTGATTTGTGCCACCCCCCCGTTGACGTTGTTGCGAAGGTAATTGGCAAAATTATACTCGTCAAAACGCGTCCAGGAAACATAGTTCTCCGACCCGTTATACGGATTTCCATTGGCCGAAAAGGCCCGCGCTTGCAACCCGGCCGTATTGTAGGCGGCGTTGTCAAACGGCACATTTACTTCCACCACCGCCGAAAAATCCCCGGGGACGACCTTGAAAAGGAAGAACCCGCCATCGCCCGCCCCTTCCCACGTCGTGCCGGTGGTCTGGAGCGTCAGCTTGCCGGCGGCGGAAATGTTGGCGTCGCATTGCACCGTGGCGCCCGTCCCGCCGCTGGTATTGGCGAATTCGCCGGCGCCGAAATAGACGCCGTCCCATATCGTGCCCGCCACGCCGTTGGTCAGATAATTGGCCGAAGTGGTGAAATTATCCGTGTAAGTCACCTGGGCCGCGGCGGATATTGCCAGGACAAAAGACAATCCGACGCTCGAAAAAAGCCTCATGGTTCTCATTGATTTATCCTCTTTTCATCAGACAAATGCGCTACCAGCACAAAAAAGCGAACGCGCGTCTTCTTGTGGAAAACCTTGCCACACTATTCTCTTTCGTCAAGGAGCCATCCAGGCTGCTCAAATTCCCATCTTGACAAGATGCCGCGCCGATCATAACTTCGCCGCATGAATGAATCCAGCCATCAACCTTTCTTCACTTCCCCAACCTCAAAAATGAATTTCCGGTCAACGCCTCTCCGCGCCCTTGCCACCTCCGGCTTGACTTTGCTGCTCGGTTTGGTCGCTTCCTGGTCGGCGCCGGCGGCATCCGCCCAAGGAACCAACGCTCCTTCTGCGCCCGCTCCAGCCAAGGCCGGAACGGTGCAGACGGCGGGCGAATTGGTGGTCAGCCTGGATGCGCGCGACCCAAGCGCCGGCACGACCAATTGGATCAACCAAGGCACGATGGGCAATTTCACCCGCCTTGGCGCGCCAAAAGTGGCCAAGGCTGGGGGCCAGTCTGCCGTCCAATTTGATGGCAAAAGCGACGCCTATCGCAGTGAGAAGCCGACCCCGGCCACCATCACCGGCGCTCATGCCCGCTCCATTGAAGTGTGGGTGAACAATCCAAGCCTCGACTCAACTGAGGAGTGCATGGTGGCGTGGGGCCATCGCGGCGAGACTCTCGCCAACCTCTCCTTCAACTACGGATCGGGTGGCGATTTCAGCGCCGTGACCCATTACGATCAGGACATGGGCTGGGGTGAGGAGCCGCCTGCCGCCGGTCAGTGGCGCCATCTCGTCTATACTTATGACGGCAAGACCGCCAAAATCTATGACAACGGGGTTGAGCGTGGGTCGCAGGACTTCCAACTGGCGACCGCCGCCAACAACCGGATGAACATCGCGGCCGAAAATAGCTCCCAAGGCGAGCCACTCTTCGAGAGCGAGTTCGGCGACAACGGTTGGGCCTTGTCCCTCTCCGGCTACATCGCCATCGTCCGCGTCCACAGCGGCGCGCTGACGGCGGACCAGGTCAAGACGAATTTCAACGCCGACAAGGCGCGTTTCGGCATCCCCGCGCCCTGACCGGCCCAGTCGGACACCCGGCATCATCGCTCCGGGACACACAATTTGTCAGGGACAGATCAGCAAGGCTGAAGAAGCTTCAACGCATTCCGCAGGCCCGCGCGTTCTTCAGCGGTGGGAATCAGCAGCGGGCGGCGCGGCGGGCCAACCGGGTGGCCGGCCAGGCCGCAGGCCGCTTTGACGAACTGCGTGTATTTGCCGCCGCCTTCCATCAACTCGAGCAGAGGCAGCATCTCGAAAAACAGCTTTTGTGCCGCCGCGTAGTTCTTCTGAACCGCCGTCAGCTCATACAGCTTTGCATGAGCCTTGGGCAGCACGTTGACCACGCCCCCAATCCAGCCGATGGCGCCAACCATCAGGCTTTCCAGGGCAATCGTGTCACAGCCGCAGAAGACTCCCAGGCCCTCTCCGCATCGGCGGAGCAACTCCGTGATGCGCGGCATCTCGCCGGTGCTTTCCTTGACGTAGCGGAGGTTTCTCAACCCGGCCAGCCGCTCGATAAACTCGGGCGACATGTCCACCCCCGTGCGGCCCGGATAATTATACAGGATGATCGGAATCCCGATGGAGTTGTTGACCGCGCGGAAATGAGCGAACAACTCCTCCGGTCGCGGCAGCGAGTAATAGGGCGCGGCCAGCATCACCCCCTCGCAGCCCAACTGCTCGGCCTGTCGCGCATAGGCGATGACCTCGCGCGTGGAACCGGCGTTCGCGCCGGCTACCACCGGGACGCGTCCGGCGACGACCTCGATCGTGCTCCGCAGCACCCGCTCGCGCTCCTCGGCGGAGAGGGCGTAATACTCGCCCGTGCTGCCCAGTGGAATAAGGCCGTGAACACCCTGGCGCACCAGGTAATCGGTGAAAGCGGCCAACCGGGGAAAATCAATTTCTTCGTTCGCCTTCATGGGGGTGACCGTCGCGGCGAACACGCCCCGGAAGCTGCTGCGCTTTGTTTTGGGTAAACTCGTTTTCATTTGGGAATTGCCTTTTTTGAATCGCTTATGCCAACTGCATCCAGATGGTCTTCAGCTCGGTGTACTGGTAATGTGCAAAAACAGACTTGTCCCGGCCGAAGAACCCCGATTGCTTGAAGCCGCCAAAAGGCGTGGTGGCGTCACCCTCCGAGAAACAGTTGACCGAGACGGTGCCCGCCCGCAGGGCGCGCGCCACCCGATGGGCGCGGCTGACGTTCTGCGTATAAACCGACGCGGTCAGGCCGTACGGCGTATCGTTGGCCAGGGCGATCGCTTCCTCTTCGGTGTTGAAGGAAAGCACGGACAGGACCGGGCCAAAAATCTCCTCTCGGGCGATGCGCATCGCGGGCTTGACCTGGTCGAAGATGGTGGCTTCGACGAAATAGCCGCCGGTTTCGAGCAAAGTGCGCTTGCCACCCAGCGCCAGGCGGGCGCCTTCGTTCTTTCCGCTCTCGATGTAACCGAGCACCTTCTTCAGATGGGTTTCCTCGATCATTGGGCCAATTTTGGTCGCCGGATCCAGCGGGTCGCCCACTATCCATTCCCGGCTCACCCCGAGCATCTTCGCCAGCAGCTCGTCTTTAAGCTTGCGGTGGACCAGGAGCCGCGAGCCGGAGCTACAGTTCTCACCCATGTTCCAGAACACGCAGTTGACGGCTTGCCGCGCCACATAATCGAGGTCTCCCGCGTCTTCCAGCACCACCTGCGGATTCTTCCCGCCCAGTTCGAGCACGACCCGCTTCAGATTGGATTCCGCGGCGTAGTTCAGGAGCTGGCGCCCCACCTCGGTCGAGCCGGTGAAAGCCACCGCGTCCACGTCCATGTGCCTGCAGAGCGCGGCGCCGACGACTCCGCCGTTGCCGGGCACGACGTTCAGGACACCCTCGGGAATGCCGGCTTCGGCGGCGATTTCGGCCAGGCGCAGAGCGCTCAAAGAGGTCTGCCGTGCCGGCTTGACGACCACGCTATTGCCCGTGGCCAGGATCGGGCCGAGCTTCCAGGCAGCCATCTGGATGGGGAAATTCCAGGGCAGGATGGCTCCCACCACCCCCAGCGCTTCGCGCACAATCATGGCGACGTTGCCCGGCCCGGCAGGGGCGACCTTCTCATACTCCTTGTCAATCGCTTCGGCGTGCCAGCGGAAACAATGCACCGTATCGGGCACGTCCATGGTCAGGCAGTCGGCGATGGGTTTGCCGGCATCCAGGCAGTCCAGCAGCGCCAGTTCGCCGAGATTCTTCTCCAGCAGGTCTGCGAAATGCAGCAGCACGTGCTTCCGTTCCGCCGGGGAGCGTTTGGCCCAAACCCCTTTCTCAAAGGAGCGGCGGGCGGCCTTTACGGCCTTGTCCACGTCCGCGCTATCGCAAGAGGCGATTTTGGCCAGCGGCTTGCCGGTGGCGGGATTGATGGAGACGTAAGTCTGGCCGGACGCGGCGTTGACGAATTTGCCGTCAATGAATGCCTGGGTGCGAAACTTGAGTTTGGCGACCGCCGCTTTAATGGCTTTAGGTTCGAGTTTCAGGTTCATAAAGTTGATTAAAGGTTCAAGTTGAAATCAACACGGGGTCGCCAAGTGCGGGAAAATCCACTACACCTGACGCCCTATGATTACATCCAACAAAAACAGCAATAGCAAAAAACAACCCCAGCCGCAACCTGTGAATGACAGCAAACACAATAAACCCATGAACAAAAAATTATTCATCACAGGCTTCACCGGTTCAATTGGCAGCCATCTGGTCAAAGCTTTTCGCAACCGAAAATGGCGCGTTGTCCCTTGGGACCCGCGCGTCAACTCGGCCAAGGCAATGGTGGCCAGGAAAGAAAAGGCGGATGCTCTGATCATCGCTCACGGAGGCGATGGCGCCAACCAATATGAAGTATTTGCCAAGAACACCTTCAGCGTTTCCAATATCCTAAGGCAAATTGACGGGCTGCTCAAACCCGGCGGCTGCGTGATCGTGCTCACCTCCAGGCGCGCCCTCAGGCCAACCGAAGAGGAATGGGAGTATGCCGCAGCCAAAGCAGCGGCTCACGCCTACGCCCTGGCTCTTTATAGATCGCGTCCCCATCTCCGCATCACCGCCATCGCTCCTGGATGGGTCCAATCCCGATTGGCCCGGCGTTTAGGCGCCACAAAGGTCATTCCCGTCGGACAACTCTGCGATTTGATTGCAGCCTGCGTTGCCGCCGACAAGGTTCGGATTCCCCAGTTGTTTCTCGAGCCGTTGGGCTCCTCAGAATTCTGAGAACGAAACCAGGGTCTGATTCGCCCAATAGGGGCCTGCATTAGTGAAGTGGTGGCGGTCAATTGGCCGCGTCGGCGCGGATGGTGCGGATGCCGTAGATGGCGCCGATCTCATTGCCCTGGGTGGCTTCGAAACGGACGGTGACTTTCTTCTTGCCGTCCACCAGGCTGGCGGGGATTTTGTACTCCACATCGTAGAACTTCGGCTCCCTCCGCGCCTCAATCGTCTGCTCTCCCACTTTCTGGCCGTCCACAACAATGTCAAAGGTCCGCTTGTTCCACTCGTCGGCATAGTAAGTGCAAACCAGGGTCATGGGATGTTCGGGATCAACCGGCAGATCGAAGGAAAACCATTTGCTGCCGCGGCGGCCATAACGGCCCATCGTCTGCTCGACCGAACTGTCCTCCGGGCCGGAGGACTGCATGTTATAGTCCCGTTCCGTCTGCATCTGGCCGGGTTGGGCGAAGCCGACGGTGGCCAGTTTGAGCTTCTCCTCACGGCCTTGCTCGGCGGCGTAATCAGAGGATTTCTTTTCCCATTCGGCGGCGGTGAAGGTGTCCCAATACACCGCATAGGTGCGCTCGTGCAGACGATAGAATGGCTGAAACCGCACGTCTTTGGCCCGGCCAACACCGACGGATTCGAACTCGCCGGGCTGGCCGGCAACGGGTTTGAGCCAATCGGACACCGGAGTCTCGGCGGCGACGAGCACGGGTACGTCGTTCGACCGGGACCGTCCGCGGCTGCTTTGTTCCGGGCCGAGATCGCCGGCCAGGACCAACGGGCCCCACATTAAGGCGACGCGACGCGGGTTGTCGGGCAACGGTTCTTCACGCAGTTGCTTGGGAAGGACCAAGGCCACGGTGTCGCCGCTTTGCCAGGTGCGTTTGATTTCCACATAGGAGCCGGCCGGAGGCAAATCCGGCACGTCCCCGCCATTGACTTTAACGCTGAAGTTTTCGCCCGCCCAGGCAGGGCGGCGCAAGGCCAGGGTGAATTCCTTGGGTGATTCGAGGGCGAATTTCAGGGCGGCGGATTCGCCCTCGGGAAAGGAGGTTTCCACCGCCAGCTTCACGCCGGCTTCCTTCCAGTCGGCGATGGAAGGAGTGTAGAAATTGACCCAAAGTTTGTCGCCGGATTGATAATAAATCCCATACCCGTGCAGGGCGTGGCTTTCCATGCCGGTGCCGACACAGCAGGTAAAGTCGTGGAACATGTCCTGGTATTCATGGGTGACGCCGCGGCCGACCGGAACCATGTAGCAGGTGCGGCCATCCTTGGGATCAATCGAGGCCAGGACATGATTGAACAAGGCCCTCTCCATGAATTCGGCATAACGGATGTCGGGATGAAGAGCGAAAAGCTCGCGGGTCAATTTGAGCATGTTATAGACGTTGCAGCTTTCGTCGTCGCGGCCGTCCACGTCCTTGTTCAATTGGTCGGGGGGATCGAAGTATTCGTTGTGACCGTGGCCGCCGGTGGCGTAGCTATGATGGAAGACAACCTGTTCCCAGAAGTATTTGGCGGCGTCGCCATCGGTTTGGTTGCCGGTATAAATGTAACGGGAAAGTTCGCCGATCATTTTCGGCACCTGGGTGTTGCCATGTTTGCCGCCGAGAATATCGCGGTGTTCGGCCAGAGGGAGGACGATGGCCTTGTGTTCAAATTTGTCGGAGACGGCCAGCCAGCGCTTGTCTCCTGTGTCGTGGTAAAGGTCGGCCAGGACTTCGTTCATGCCGCCGAATTCGGTGTTGAGCATGCGCTGGTCCTGCGCCTCCGTCAGATTGCCCACGATGGACTCAACCCAGCCGGCAAATTTGATTTCCACCGCCAGCGCAACCGGATTTCCGGTGTAGTGATAAGCGTCGCGCAAGCCGGCGAAGATTTTGTGCTCGACGTACCAGGGGGACCACATGCCGTTCAGATCGAAGCCGCCGGATTGTATCACGCCGTTGGTAATTTCGCCGAAACGCCCTTTGCCATCCACCACTTCTCCCCGGCCCCGGCCGCCGCCGGCGGACGTGTTGGTGGTTGCCCTGTCGCGCGGGGGATTGGCCATGAGCGCGCCAAGATACCCGTCGCCTTGTTTGTCCTGGATTTCCTTCAATTCGCCGACGATGTAGTCAGCGCGCTCTTTGAATCGAGCATCGCCGGTGGCGGCGTACATATAGCTGACGGCGGAAAGATAGTGCCCGACGATGTGGCCGCTGAGATTCCGGCCCGCGCCGTCCCATCCGCCGTAGCCGGCGTCGGTCTTGTTGGTCAGTCCGGCCCGGAGACGCAAGTAGTAGAGCATCCGGTCGGGCTGGAGTTCGAGCAGGTATTTGGCGTCCAATTCCTGGGCGTGCTGGAGCGGCCCTCCGGTCAGACGCACGGCGGACAAGGGCAACGGCTGCGCGGCAAGCGCGACCGGGTGAATGTCCAAACCGGCGGTTTGCGCGGCGGCGGTGAGAACCAGGCCGGCCAGAGCCAGCGCGGCGGCAATCCCGATGGGCGGCAACGTCCGGTTTGTAGGTTGATAATGTGGGTTTCGCATATATTATTTTGTCTTTACAAGCAAGCTTTGCACGCGGGCGGGGATAACCGGAGGCCGCACCGATTCCATGCCCCAGCCCAAAACAACTTTCGCCGCCGCCCCGCATACGCGGCCCTGGCAGGGACCCATTCCGCAACGAGTCTGCAACTTGGCGTCGCGCCAATCATTATGGCCGCGCATTTTCCCCAGCGCAACGTCTTCGCAGCGGCATAATATCGTGTCCTCCTCCGCCAGCCTCGTCAACTCCGGGCGCAAGGCGAAGGCTTCGGCGAGAGCGGCGCGGAATTTGTGCCATGCGGCGCGCTGGCCGAACAACTTTTCCGCGCGGGCCGCCTGGCCGGCGGCGGCGTAACCTGCGATCCGCCCCTCCACCAGCGCGCAATCCGCGCCCCCCACGCCGGTTGGCTCGCCCGCGCAGTAGATGCCTTCGGCGCTAGCGGCCTGCCATTGGTCCACCCGCACGAAGCCATCGCGCAATTCACATCCGGCGGCCAGAGGAAGTTCCACGTTTGGAACCAGCCCGAATCCGCACGCCAGAAAGTCGCACTCTTCCCTCCAGGTGGTTTCGCCGTTGGTCAGTGTGACGCCGCGGATTTGTTCGCCCCCATCGGCGCGCACGGGCCAGACGCCGCAGCGGAAAGGCGCGCCCAACAACCGGGCCTTGAGTTGCGCGCCCTGCCAAAGTTTGCGGGGATGGGCCAGCAGGCCAAGGCCAAAGCCCAAGACCCGCGCCCACGGCGCCTGCTCGGCAACACTAATCACGTTCGCGCCGCAATCGCGCAACCCGGCGGCGACGGCCAACAACAGCGGCCCGCTCCCCGCCACCACCACCCGCCGTCCCCGGACGGGCCACCCATTCTTGACAAGAGACTGCATTCCGCCCGGCCCCATCACGCCCGGCAGGGTCCAGCCCGGAAAAGGCAGGAACAGTTCGCGCGCGCCGGTGGCCAGAATTAATTTTGCCCAGCCGATTTCCCGCGGGCCGTCGTCGTGCTCGGCCAGCAGCAGGCCCGGACGCGGGACCGCGATCACGCCGGTGCGGTCCAGCAGCGCCGCCCCGCATTTTTCAAACCGTTCGATCCAATCCAAGGCCTGGCGGGGGCGGCCGTTTTGGCCACGCCAGATTTGGCCGCCCAGCCAGGGAGTGTCGTCCACCAAGGCGACACGGCGTCCGCTTTCGGCCGCGCAACTGGCGGCGGCCAGGCCGGCGGGGCCGGCGCCGACGACCACAATCTCGAAGTCAAGCATACCGTCACTCATCGGTCCGCACCTCCATCCCCGCCTCGCACAATCTTTGGCAACTGCGGCAGTGGGCGCGCCCGTTGATGGTGACGCAGCATTCCATGCAGATGCCCATGCCGCAGAGCGGCCCGCGGGGCAGGCCGATCACCGAAGTGCGGAAGCGGGTCACCCCCGCCCGGGCCATCGCCGCCGCCACAATCGTTCCCGCCGGCACCGTGACGGGCTGGCCGTTGATACGGAGTTGGACCGCGTTGCCGCCGTATTTCGCGGCCACCGCCTGCTCTTTGGCCGGGTCAGTCATGTTGGCTTCCTCCATTGGCAAACCGCGCCGGAGCATACGGCCCGGCGGGGATTTCGGTCTGGCGGTTTAGAAGCAAATCCGCCAGCAACCGCCCCGTGGCCAAGGAAGTAGTGATGCCCAGGCCTTCATGCCCCGTCGCCAGCCAGATGCGGTCGCCCAAAAGGCTGGGACCGATCAGCGGCAGTTTGTCCGGCGTGGCGGCGCGATGGCCGGTCCAGACGCGAACGGCGGAAAGCTGGCCGAGCGTGGGGAGATATTCCAGCGACCGGCTGATCATGCGGTTGAGCAGGGCGTAATCCACGGCGGCATCTTCCTCGTCAAACTGGCGCGAGGAACCGATGAGCATCTGGCCGGTTTTGCGGGGCTGAATGTTGAAGGCCACCGAGTCTTTGCTGACGGAGTGGGCGCTTTTGAGATATCCCAGCTCCACGATCTGATGCTTGACAAAACCCGGATGACGGTCGGTGATGACCAAATGGCCCTTGCGTTTCCGAACAGGCAAGCCGGGCATCAGCGCCGGCGACCACGGTCCGGTCGCATTGACGGTTCGTCCGGCGGAAAGGGTCGAGCCATCCCCCAGGGTGACGCCGCCGTCCGGGCGCAATTCGCGCACCGTGACGCCAAGGCGCGCCTCCGCCTTGTGGCTCCGGGCTTCTTCCAGCAAGAACCGCGCGGCACACGGGGGATATAGCACGGCATCATCGGGCACCAGCAATCCCCCGGCCAGGCCGGGGCGCAGATTCGGCTCGGCATTCCTGACCGCGGCCGAATCCAGGACTTCCACGGCCACGCCGCGCTCGCTGTAATTCTTTTGTTTGCGGCGCACTTCGGCCATTTCTTCTTCGTCCGCCGCCAGCCAGAGCGTGCCGCAGGGATCAAATTCAACCTCAACCGGCAATTCGGGAATCAAGCGGCGCCAGAGCGCGCGCGAATAGAAAGTCAAGGCGAATTGGGCTTCCGAATCATCCATCACGACGATATGCCCCATCCCGGCGGCGGTGGTGCCGCCGCCAATCGGGCCCCGATCCAGCACCAGCACCTTCATTCCGCCGCGGGCGCATTCGGCGGCGCACGCCGCCCCGACGATCCCCGCGCCAACGATGATGATGTCCCAAGATTGGCTCATGCTCGGATGCCGTAGCAATACGGGTCCCGCTCATCGAGCAAAAACGTCGCCTCGGAATTGACGTAGGCCGTGCCCGTGATGACGGGGGCAATTTTCCCGGACGTCTGATCCAGCCAGCGATAACGGGCGGTAAAAGTGCTGCCAAGAAAACTTTCCTGCACCCAGGGCGCCCCCTCGGCTAATTTCCCGTCGGCGGCCAGACATGCCAGCTTCGCACTGGTGCCAGTCCCGCACGGCGAGCGGTCATAAGCCTTGCCCGGGCATTGGACGAAGCTGCGCGCGTTGTCGCCGGGCGCCTTGGGCGGACCGAAGAGTTCAATGTGGTCCACCTCCGGGAAACCTTGCGCGTTGACCGCCTGGCGCACGCGCCAGCAATAGTCCGTCAGCACTTCCGTGTTGCCCAGGGACAAATCCTGCCCATGCTTCTCGACCAGGAAAAACCAGTTGCCCGACCAGGCCACGTCCCCGGTGACCGGCCCAATTCCCGCCACTTCAACCGTGGCCGCCCTGGCGGCGCGCCAACTGGGAACATTGGCCACAGAAACTTCCCCGTTGCCATGCAGTGTAATGGTCACGATGCCGACGCACGTCTCGACCCGATAGTCCCCCGGCGTGATGCGCCCCAGGTGCGCCAGGGTGGCACCCAAGCCCATGGAGCCATGCCCGCACATACCCAGGTAACCGACATTGTTGAAGAATATCACGCCGGTGACGCAGGATGAATCCTGTGGCTCAACCAGAACGGCCCCGACCATCACCTCGGAGCCGCGCGGCTCATTCACCACCGCCGAACGGAACTCATCGTGCCGCTTCAGGACCTTGAGCTTGTCGGCCACGCTGCCGCCGCCCAAGTCGGGTCCGCCGCTCAGGACGATGCGGGTCGGCTCGCCGCCGGTATGAGAGTCAATAATAGCAATTTTCTTCATGCGGGCTGTCGCTCCTGCCACCCCTCCGCTTTGCCCGGCTGCTCCGGCATCGTCGGATAAAATGACTTGGAATCTTCCCGGTTGCTTTTTCTGTGTTTTCCAACGTGGCGGGTTTGACCCTTCTTTCCGCGCCGGTCCTCAGGGTTTCATCAATTCCTCCACCTCGCCGGCCTCGATGGGAATGTTTTGCATCAAGTCAATGTTGCCGCCGTTCTGGACGAGGATGTTGTTTTCCAGCCGCACGGCAAAGCCCTCCTCGCGGATATAAATGGCAGGCTCGACCGTGAGGACCCAGCCGGCCTGGATGGGTTCCACGGTGAGCGTCACATCATGCACGTCCAGTCCCAAAGGGTGGCCGACGCCGTGCATGAAATACTTCTTATAGGCCGGTTCGTCGGGGTTCTGCTTTCTGATTGCAGCCGCGGTCAACAAGCCCAGATCCACCAACTCCTTTTCGATGAACTGCTCTGCCTCCTTCTGCCAGTCCTTGGGCAATTTGCCCGGGACGGCGGCGCGGCTGACGGCGCGCAGGACGCGCAACACCGCGTCATAGACCCGCCTTTGCCGCCGCGTAAACCGCCCGCTCACCGGGATGGTGCGGGTCATGTCCGAGTTGTAGTTGGCGTAACTGGCGGCCACGTCCAGCAAAAGCAATTCCCCCTTGCGGCAGGGCTGGTCGTTTTGCAAATAGTGCAGCGCGCAGGCGTTGACACCGGAGGCGATGATGGGGTTGTAGGCGAATTGCCCGCCGCGCCGGAGAAATTCGTGAGCCAATTCCGCCTCCACTTCCATCTCGTTGACTCCCGGTTTGACAAACCGGCACACCCGCCGGAAACCCGCTTCGGTGATGGCGCAAGCCTGGCGCAGCAGGACAATCTCAAGCTCGGACTTGACGGCGCGCAGGCGGTGCATGAGACGGGCCAGCCGCTGGTATTCGTGCAGCGGATACCGTTCCTGGACTTGCTTGACGAACCGGGCGTCGCGGCTTTCCACCACCACGTTGGCGCGCTTGTGCTCGTTGGAATTGAGCCAGACTTGGGAGCATTCGCACATCAGCCGGTGAAAAAGGGGCGGGAAATCGGAGAGCCATTCCACTTGGGCGACGCCGGAGATTTCGCGCGCCTCCTCTTTGGTCAGCTTGTGGCCCTCCCAGGTTTCCAGCAGCGGATTGGGCTGGCGCAAAAAGAGAACCTCCCGATGTTTCGATTCGTGGGCGTCCGGGTAGAGGAGCAGGAGGCTTTCCTCCTGCTCAATGCCTGTCAAGTAAAATAAATCGGAATTCTGGCGCAGCCCCAGCACGGCGTCGGCGTTGACGGGCAGAACATCGTTGGCGTTGACCGCCGCCAGCGAATTGGGCGGCAGCAACTCCTTCAGATTGGCCCGGTTGAGCCGGAACAATTCCTGGTCTATCGCGGCGTATCTCATCGTAGGCCAATCAAGCTATTTGAAGCCGCCGCTTCCTGTCTTGGCTTGAAATGACAGGAACAACGTGAATTCCAACGCCCCGGTTGCCCAATCCACCCGCCTCCGCCGGTCTCATCGCCCCACTTCACCAAATCGCGTCGGGATCAGGCCGGCGGCCGGCCGGAATGCCCGGAGCATCGCGCCGTGGTCATAATTTGCCATTCCCCTTTTCCCCCAACCGCTGCCGGAACTCCGTCGGCGTCATCCCTGTGGCCGACCGGAATGCCCGCGTCATCGCACTGTGATCATAAAATCCCGTCGCATGGGCAATGTCCGCGATGGACCGTTCCGTTTCCCGCAACAATTGCGTCGCCGCCGTCAGCCGCGTATGCATGATGAGCTGGTTGGGGCTGATGCGGAATATCCGCTTGATCAGCCGGGCAAAGCGCACCGGCGGCAATCCGGCCTGCGCGGCCAGCGAACTGGGCGAATGCGGGTCATCGGGGCGCGTTTCCAGGGCCTCCAATGCGCTGGCCACGCTCGCCGGGATCGCATCGCTGTCGAACATCGCCCGCAAATCGTGCGAGATCCCCACCAAACCCATCACCTTCCCCTCCGCGTCGTGCATCGGCAGTTTGGTCGTCAAACACCAGCCCGTGTGCCGGCTCGTATACCAATGCAATTCCAAATGGTCCAAAATCGGATGCCCGGTTCGCAGCACCATCTGATCCTGTCGCGCATAAACTTCCGCCAGATCCTTCGGAAATATCTCCCGGACGTGACGCCCGATCAGATCGTGCTTGTCCCGCACCCGGCAACGTTCCACCATGGACTGGTTGACCGCCAGGTAGCGCCCGCAGTTGTCCTTGATAAAGAAGGCGGTTTCTCGAACATGATCGAAAAGCTGTTCCAGGGCCGACAATTCGTCGGAGATGCCGGCCTGCGGGCCGCCATCCTCGGCCTTGGAAGGCTGAATGAGGCTGAAATTCACAGTTTTGGTGTTATTTTAAACCAAGACGTTCTCCCCTGCAATCTATAAATTGGCCCACAGCATAACCTGTAATCCCACCGAATGGCTGTTTGCGTGCTTCGGCGCCGACAGACAAGTGGGGATTTGGGTTTGAACCAGAACTCAGATAAATCAAAATCAGAAAAGCATCAGTGAATCTTATGAAACCACTCAAAAACCGATCGTTTAGTTTGATCTCCTTGCTCGTCTGCCTGCTCGCCTTGCTGGCTGCGACGGTAAACGCACGAGCCCAAGTGGTGACGAACACCTTTCCCAACCCCTCCCTTGATCTTGTGGCCAATGGCGTCCTCGGCTCCGGCTTCGACGGCGTTGTCCTGAATTCCAGCGACATCCCCGGAGGAAGCGGCGCCGGCACGACTTTGATGGCCCAGAGCGGGTATAACTATCCCTTGTTTTCGGTCCAGAACCTCAACGGCGGTTGGTCTGGCAGTGAGGACGACGGCTTTTTCGCCTATAATGTTGTCTGGGGCGATTTTGACGCCTATTTGGATGTCGCCGCACCGTATCCCCTTAATGTGGCCTATGTGTTCGGGGGCCTGATGGCCCGCGCCATCAGCGACGGCACCGGCCAGCCCTTCAATCCGACGGGCACAAATGCGAGCGAAAACTGGTTGAAAATCTCACGATTTGAGCAATACGGCATTCCCACCCAGGTCCGCTACGCCACCAACTCGGTGGATCATCAGATCACCGTCAACAATCTCTACGGCGGCGTGGACGACACCACTGCGGACGTGTTCCTGCGCTTAACCCGCACCGGCGACACCTTTAATTTTTACGATAGCAAGACTCAAGGCGGGCCATGGACCCTTGAACGGACCATTACCATGACGAATTTGCATGGCGCCGCCATGCAGGTTGGCATTGAAGAGGGGCCGTTCACACCCAATACCCCAATCGTATTCTTCAGCCAGTTCGGCGTGGTGGGGACGAACACCATTACGCCCCCGGCAAACGACCCGACCAACATCTTGGTTTCCGCTCCCCTCAGTCCCACCTCCCTCACCGTCTCCTGGACGCCGGCGCCGGGCAGCGATGGCAGTATCGTCGTGCTTAGTAAGGCAAACCAACCCATCCTTCAGTCCCCGGCTTATGGCTTCTCCTACGTTGGCAATTCCACCAATGGCAGCGTCATCAACATGGGCGGCCAGCAACAGGCCGTTTATGTCGGCTCGGGCAGCAGCGTCACTCTCCGCGGCCTTGGCGGCAGCAACAACGTCTATAATCTGGCCGTTTACTCATTCACCACCAACAATGGCACGACCCCGATTACCTACGATTCCAACCCGGCCACCACCAATTTCAACGGGCCTGGCACTCTGGCGTCCGTCACCTTCGTCACCGCGCCGAACACCATCCCGGTGAACGGCGTCGGCTTGGCTATTGTCACGGCCTGTTACACCAGCGGAGACTGTTACAATGTCAGTACGAACCCGGATGTAAGCCTTAGCTCGGACAACACCGCGGTCCTGCAAATTAATGGCGAGGTGATGAACGGTCTGGCGGTTGGTACGGCCAATGTCACCCTCACCTTTAACGGCGTCACCTCGGCCCCGAAAGCTGTCTCCGTTCATAACCCGGTCTTCACCGATAACTTCGGTGTTCTCCATGATTACGTTACCAACGGTCTGATGGGCACCTCCTGGGATGGGGCCTACTTGAACTTTGGCGATGTTCCCGGCGCCCAGGGGTTTGCTGGCGCAGGCTTCGGACAAACTCTCGTTCTTACTGCCAATACCAATATCCTTGCACTCGAAGCGGCTGGTTCCAGTTGGGAAGGCGTCGGCGACGATGGTCCATTCCTCTTCAAAATTGTCACCGGGGATTTCCAGGCCAGTGTTCATGTCACTAATATGAACAATATTAATTTTAACGTCGCTGGCCTCATGGCGCGGTTGTTTGATAATTCCGGCAGCGCCACCCAGGGCGCAGCCGGCGGCAGCGGGGGCGAGACCCACGTGACCTGGTGGAAGGTCCAGGCTGGCGCTCTGTCGTTCCGCTATACCCTCGACGGCGGCACCAACGGCGCGCAGCCGGGACTCGTTGCCAGTGATACCTGGTTGCTCCTCCAGAGGTTGGATTCGACCAATTTCTACTTCTACGAGATGTCGGCTCCTGGCGCTTTGTGGAGTCTGGCCGGGATGTATGTCGTGCCCGAGGCCGCCAATAATGCGCCCATGGAAGTTGGCATCGCCGAACAGATGAATACAGGCTCAGACGGGACTGTTAAGTTTGATACGTTTATGCTCGACGGCGTCGGCATCGCCAGCCCCACGGGCGTGCAGCCGCCGCCGCCAGCCAGCGGCTTGACCATGACGCTCAATAACGATCTGACCTTTACGCTGAATTGGATTGCTCAGAGCAATGGCCTTCCCATCCAGAGCATGGTGGTCATGCGCGCCGGCGCGCCCGTCAGCGCCCAGCCGCCCTATGGTTATTTATTCAACAACGGAGCATATCCTTTCGGCGCGGGAAGCGATCTGGGCGATGGCAACTATGTGGTCTACAGATCGCCCGGCAGCCCCTCTTCCATCAATAACAGCACCGTGGTCACCGGGCTGACACCGGGCACCACCTATTATGCGGCGGTTTACACTTGGGTGGGTTCCAGCACCTCCAAGATGTTTGATGATGTCATTCCGGCAACCGGAGCCTCCGCTACGTTGCTCGACGGCATTTTAACCAACGTCGTCGTCCTTACACCGCCAACGATTCCCGCGGGTGGCATCGGGCAACTCAAGGTGCTTGGCTATTATCAGGGAGGAGCCATTGCCAACGTCAGCCAGTTTGCGACTTTGACTTCAGGGGATACGACCGTTGTGGATACGGCGGATGGTGTGATCACCGGCTACGCCAATGGCACAACCACCGTTAAGGTCGTGTATAGCGGCTTTACCAACACCGTCAACGTGGTCGTCCGTTCGTCCACCTATCAGGACAACTTCACCACGCCCCATGATTACCTGACCAATGGAGTGGCGGGGACATTCTTTGACGGCATCTACACCAACTTCGGAGACATTCCAGAACAGAACTCGGCTACGACGGGAAACAATAGTACGGACGTGACTCTGGACGCCGACGCGGGCATCACCATGGCCGGCGTGTTGACCATCACCAATTACGGCAGCGGCTGGGAGTACGCCGCCGACGATGGGTTTTTCCTCTTCAAATACGTGCCGGCTGACTTCCAGATGGCCGTTCATATCACTAACTATAGTACTACAGTCAACTATACCATTCCTTCCATTATGGCCCGCGCCTACAGTGTCAGCACCAACGGTCCCGCTCCCAATACCGGGACCATCTTCGGCGCGCCTTTGGACGGTGTGGGTGGCGAGTGCTACGTGCGCATGGCTCGTTTCGACGAATACGGCATCGGGACTTATCCGGAAATCACCATTGACGATAACAGCGTTCAAGCCACCCAGCCCGGGCAGGGCGATGGTCAGAACTGGCTGCTGTTGGTCAGGCAGAATTATACCAACTTCAATGTTTACCAGCGGCTCACCAACAACCAGCCGTGGCACTTGACTCCGAACAAGACCTCGTTCTCGGATCCTCATTTCGCTGGCCAGCCCATGCAGGTCGGCCTTACGCTCTCCATCTTTAACGGCGTGAATGGCTTCGTGCAGTTTGACAGCTTCATGCTCGATGCCGCGCAGGGGCAGGGGCCAACGTTGAAGGTATCCTCCGCCGGCGGCTTTGTCACCATCACCTGGCCCTACTATCCCGGGGCCGTCTTGCAGTCATCCATTACTCTGGATCCTGCCGATTGGCACACGGTCAGCACCCCACTGCCCACCTACGCCAACGGAGTGGCTCAGGTTACTCTGCCCATCGGCGCAGGCAACCTGTTCCTCCGCTTGACGGAGCCGGCGCCTTAAGCTATTCAGACACGGAGCCGCCGGATCTCGAAATCCGGCGCTCCCTTTTGGTTGAGACACGGAGCCGCCGGACCTCGAAATCCGGCGCTCCGTTTTCGTTATCTGCCTGAAGCAATAACGGTCACGCCAGCCAGAACGCAGCGGAATTTCCGCCCGACGAATGATCGAAAAGCTGTTCCAGCGCCGACAGCGCGTCGGAGATGCCCGCCTGTCGGCCGGCGGCGGCGGCCTTGGCAGGTTGAATGAGGTTGAAATTCACAGTTTTGGTGTTATTCTGAACCAAGACGGTTCGCACCCAACGTCTAAATTAACATCATGGTGGTTATGGCCCTGATCTCGCAATCAGACCGCTTTGAGGCGTGTTAGGGCAGCGCGATCCATCAACCGTGTGATTAAGAATAAATTGATTTAGGTTTTATGCCAATCCTGAAAGATAGATTTGTTTCCAGGACGACGTCATCATCCCGGAGAGACTGCGGCTTTACGCTGATCGAATTGCTGGTGGTCATCACCATCATCGCCATTTTGGCCGCCCTGATCCTTCCTGCTTTGGCCAAGGCCAAGCAACATGCCCTCCGCACCATCTGCCTCAACGACCAAAAACAGCAGATGGTCTGCTTGATCATGTACGCCAGTGAGAACAAGGATTTCCTTCCAAGTAATGTCGGGGCCGGGTTTTGGGCCTGGGACATGCCTACCGCTACTCAAAGTTTCGCAACCAACAACGGCACCACCTATAAAACTTGGTACGACCCTGGCGTGAAGCCGAGATTTTCGGATACTGATTTCCTGAATCTCTGGCATTATGGCGGTAGTTACGGTGTGATCGGGTATGCCCAGACTTTTTACGGCACCGCCTCTTACGGCAGCGGGCCGGGCGCTGGCTCGCCCGGTGAACCCCAATTTGTCACAAACGTAAATCAAAAATTAAGCCCTCAGCCGATTCCTTATAACGCTATCAGTGTGCCCTATGGGGCTGTTTCACAGCGCGTGCTGGTGGCCTGTGCCACCCTGATGAAGGATACTGGCAGTGCCCCCCCCCCCAATGGCGCTTTGCTGGTCAGCGCTAATTTGATCACGATGGAACACTACAATTGGTCAGACGTTGACGGTGGCTATCCCATACATCATGAAGCCCCTCATTTGATGACATCTGGGTCATTGACTTTTCCCGTTGGCGGCAATGTTGGGATGGTGGATGGTCATATAGACTGGCGTCCCTTCCGGAAAATGATTCCGCGTGCCGGCGGCAATGGCGATCCGTATTTCTGGTATTGATCTGTTTCCAGCGACAAACGCTTGGGGATGAAACGCGCACGCCTGCCGGTGTGCGTTTTCGTTGGCTGGGTCGTGACCTGGAAGCCGGGGAATTAAGACGATAAAGACATGCTGATCAAATAACATGCTTCTAATTCCCTCCCTCATTCTCGGCCTCTCTGCGGCTCCGCTCCTGGCCGCTACCGTCTCCATCACCTTCAACGCCACTAATCTCCCAATCAAAGCCAAATGATCAAACCATTATTCAAACTCACTGCCATCCTCGCGGTCTTCCTCCCCCTCGCCTCCTGGGCCGACGACGCCCATCCCAGCCCGCAACAAGGCCGCCGCGGCCGTGGCGGCGGCCCTCCGCAGGGCGTCTATAAATCCACCATCACCCCGCACTGGTTCGCCAACGACGCCAAGTTTTGGTACATGAACCGCCTGCGCGGCGACGCCAGGGAATTCGTCCTCGTGGATGCCGAAAAAGGAGCGCGCCAGCCCGCCTTCGATCACGAAAAACTCGCCGCCGCCCTCTCCAAAGCCGTCGGCGACCAATTCAAGGCCGATCATCTCCCATTTACCTCCATTGAATTCAGCGATGACGGCAAGTCCATCAAGTTCGACGCCGCCGACAAGTCTTGGCAATGCGATTTGGACTCCTATCAATGCATCTCCCAGGCCGACCCGGACAAGGGCGCTTCGCTGCTTCCGGCCCAGTCCCCGGCCCTCGCGTTGGCGGACATCCACGATGTCAGCGATGCGTTCCCCCAATCAGACCCTTCGCCCTCTGACAATGAACTGCATCCCGCGTCCCCCCAGCAAGATGAAGCCCAAGGGGATGACGGCCAAAGACCGGGACGTGGGCCCCGGGGCGGGGGGGAGCGCTCTCCGGATGGAAAGTGGTCCGCCACCATACGGGATTACAACCTCTATGTGCGCGCGCTGCCCGACGGCCCGGAAGAGCAACTCAGCCAGGACGGCAAGGCCGACGACGCCTACGGACGCCTCGAATGGTCGCCCGATTCCAAGACGCTCACCACCTGGCAAACCGTGCCGGGCGATCACAAGCTGGTCTATCTCATCCAGTCCTCTCCTCCCGGCGGAGGCCGCGCCGTGGAACGCTCGCGGCCCTACGCCCAGGCCGGCGACAAGTTCACCACTTATCAATTAAGCTTCTTCGACGTGGCCAGCCACAAGCTCATCAAGCCCCAAGTGGACCCCTTCGAGCATGAATACGAATCCCCCCTCCTCCATTGGAGCCTCGACCGCTCCCGCTTCACCTGGCAGCAGGAAGATCGCGGCCACCAGCGCATGCGACTCATCGAGGTGGACGCCCGCACCGGCGCCGTGCGCAATCTGGTGGACGAGCAGACCAAGACCTTCATTTGGACCGCCCACGCCGAAGGCCCAGAACGCTACGGCTTCAGGATCTTCACCTATTTGGAAAAATCCGACGAAGTCCTCCATCAGTCCGAAAAAGACGGCTGGCGCCACCTTTATCTGGTGGACCCCAAGACCGGCGAAAGCAAACAAATCACCCAAGGCCCCTGGATCATCCGCGGCATCAGCAGCATGGACGAAGACCACCGCCAAATCTCCTTTGCCGCCAGCGGCATCTACCCGGACCAGGACCCCTATTTCATCCACTATGGCCGCGTCAACTTCGACGGCTCCGGCCGGGTCATGCTCACCGAGGGTAACGGCAACCACAGCCTCGCCTGGTCCCCCGCCAAAAAATATATTATTGACACTTACAGCCGCGTGGACATGGCCCCCGTCATCGAACTGCGCCGCGTCTCCGACGGCAGCCTCGTCTGCAAGCTGGAGGAATCGGACATCACGGAACTGACCGCGCGCGGTTTCAAGCCGCCGGAGGTCTTTAGCGCCAAGGGACGCGACGGCCAGACCGACATCTGGGGCATTATCACCCGCCCGGCCAACTTCGACCCCAACAAAAAATATCCCGTCCTGGAAAACATCTACAACGGGCCGCAGGATTCCTACGTTCCCAAATCCTTCTCCGGCGGCGCCGGTCGTGCTTCCGCCTGGGGCCAGTTGGGCTTCATCGTTGTCCAGTGCGACGCCATGGGCACGGCCAACCGCTCCAAAGCCTTTCACGATGTCTGCTGGCACAACCTCGGCGACGGCGGCTTTCCCGACCGTATCGCCTGGATCAAAGCCGCCGCCGCCAAACATCCTGAAATGGACGTGACCCGCGTCGGCATTTTCGGCAATTCCGCCGGCGGGCAGAATGCGGCGGCCGCGGTCATTTTTCACCCGGAATTCTACAAGGCGGCCGTCGCCAACTCCGGCTGCCACGACAACCGTCTCGACAAAGCCTCCTGGAACGAGCAATGGATGGGGTACCTGCCCCCCGACAAAATCTGGAGCAAAAGCGACGATAATTGGTATTCCCAATCCTCCAACATTGACAACGCCGCCAAGCTCGGCGCCAAACTCTTCCTCATCGTCGGGGAAATGGACGACAACGTCCCTCCCGAATCCACCTTGCGCTTGGTGGACGCCCTCATCAAAGCGCGCAAGGACTTCGACTTCTTGGAAGTCCCCGGCGCCAACCACGGCGCCACCAGCCCCATCACACAGCGCCGGATTCAGGATTTCTTCGTGCGCAATCTGCTCGGCAAAGAACCCCCCAACCGCAACGCCGGGGAAGAGGACCCCGTCAGCGCCGCAAACTGAAACCCCGCGCCTCGCCAAATTCATGAAACTCATCCTTTCAATAAACAACCGCTGGGTCGCCGGCTTTTGTGCCCTGGGTCTTTTGTTCACATCCCCGCCCCAGGCTCGCGCCCAGGGTCGCGGCAATGCGGGACCTCCCACCCTCGGCCTGGACAACGGTTATCTCGAACTGGATACGCCGGACTTCGATATAAAGCTGGTCAAGGACTCGCAGACTCTCGCGGCCTTGCAGCCCAAAGGCGTCGCCGGATACGATTTCACCCCGGGCGGTCGGGGCCGGCGCGGACCCAGCTCCACCAATCTTGTCCATCAACCTTTCGATTTTACCCCGGCCGATCAGTTGACCAACCGCCAGGCCAACCGCTTCTATCACATCGGCGACCTGACTTTCCGCCTCCGCACCAATAACGCCGACTCCTGGGCCAATTTTTCCACCGCTGCGGCGCGCCAACCCGTCGCGGCCCTGCCCGCTGTCGCTCCCATCCTGGCCTCAGCGGACCTTTCCGCCACCCTGCCCGACTCTTGCCCGCTTCAGGTCATCCGCACCTGGACCGTGGAGAACGGCCGGCTCGTCTTGAAATTTGATGTCAAGAACAAGTCAGACGTTCCGGTGGAAATCGGGGCGCTGGGCATTCCCCTGATTTTCAACAACAACGCCGGCTACGACGGCGACAAGGGAAGGGTGCAGGCCCTGTCCGCCTTTTCCGATCCGGCCATCGGCATGGACGGAGGCTATGTCCAGGTCACCCGCCTCAACGGGCATGGGCCGGCGCTGATCGTGGTTCCAGAGGGCAAAACGCCCCTGGAAGCTTACCAGCCTTTGCACAGCGACAAGATCGGCGACCGCACGCCGCTCAGCCAGACGTTCGAGGCGTTTTATGAATGGATGGTCCATAGCGCCGCCTATGCTTCCAACGAGTGGCAAACAGAAGATGACCGTTGGGTGAACAGTCACGGCATGAGCGCCGACTATGCCTCCACGGACTGGAAAACTCTCAAACCATGGAACATCCCCACTTCCGAAACTCTTTCCCCCGGTTCTTCCCGGTCTTTCGGCCTTAAATTCCTCCTCTCCCCTGAAATTCGCGACATCACCAAAACGCTCGTCGCCAATGACCGGCCCGTTGCCCTCGGCATCCCCGGTTACATCCTGCCAATGGAGATGGAGGGCCAGCTCTTCCTCAAGTACTCCAAGGACATCACCTCCATCGGCCCCGAGCCGGCGGGCGCTATCGAAGTCCAGAAAAACCCGCCCGCCAAAAATGGCTGGGCGCAATTCACCCTGCGCGGCAAAACTTGGGGACGCTCCAACTTGCGCATTCAGTACGCCGACGGCCTGGTGCAGACCATCAGTTACGATGTCATCAAGCCCGAGGCCAAAGCCATGGCCGACATGGGCCATTTCCTGTTTACCAAGGACTGGTTCACCGACACCAACGATCCCTTCCACCGCGCTCCCTCGGTCATGACTTATGATCGTGGCCACGACCGTGTGGTGTTGCAAGACAGCCTCACTTGGAAAGCCGGTTTGCAGGACGAGGGCGGGTCGGGTGGCTGGGTGTCGGCCTCGATGAAGGAATTTGGCCTGCCGGTCAAGGAAGAGGTGGAGAAGGAAGAACAGTTCATTGACGGCGTTCTTTGGGGGGGCATCCAATACAAAGACGGCCCCAAGAAATACACCGTCGTCAATAGCATGTTCTATTACCAGCCGGATGAAATCACCAATTATTACACCAACGGTCTCCGCTTTGAAGGCTGGACGGCTTGGAACAAACAGCGCGCGCTCACCGGCGGGCAGGCTCGCCCCCGCGCCTACAACTATCCCCACGTCGTGGCCGCTTATTGGGCCATGTACCGTCTGGCGCGCAACCACCCTGGATTGGTCACCAACCACCCGTGGGACTGGTATTTGGATCAGGCCTGCCAAACCGTCTATTCCCTCACCCATGGCCCGGTCGGTTACCTGGATGTGGGCCTGATGGAAGGCGACGTTTTTGTCTTTCTTCTCCAGGATTTGAAACGGGAAGGATGGACGGAAAAGGCCGACGCGCTGGAGCAGACCATGAAAGTGCGCGCGGATCGCTGGAATCAAGAACCATATCCTTTCGGCAGCGAACAGGCCTGGGACTCCACCGGCCAACCGGAGGTCTATGCCTGGACCGAATACTTCGGTTTCCATGATAAAGCCCGGGTTTGCCTCGACTCCATCCTTGGCTACATGCTCACCCTCCCAAGCTGGGCCTACAACGGCAATGCCCGCCGTTACTGGGATTTTTACTATGGCGCCGCGCCGCCCGGACAACAGGAGCGCCAGATTCATCATTACGGCTCCGGCATCAACGCCGTCCCGGTCCTATCCGCCTTCCGCACCCATCCTGACGACTTCCACCTCTTGTGCGTTGGTTACGGCGGCATGATGGGCGCTCTGGCCAGCATTGATCAGGACGGCTTTCCCTCCGCCGCCTTTCACGCCAATCCCGCCATTCTCAAGTGGGACACTTATACCGGCGACTGCGGCCCCAATCTTTTCAGCCTCGCCGTCAACACCGGCGCCTACCTCATCCACCATCCCGATTTCGGCTGGCAGGCCTTTGGCGGCAACGTCAAAATCAGCGGCGACTGGGTGACCACCACCCCGCTGGATGCCTTCCGCATGAGATTTTACGCCGCGCCCCTGGGCCTCTGGCTGACCCTGGACGCCGGCACCTTTGAAACAGTTTCCGTCAACACTAAAACACACGCCGTCCGCCTGGACCTTTCCCCCGCTGACCCCTACACGCCCCAGGCCCGCCTGCGCGTCGAACAACCCGCCCAGGTGGCCGGCGTCTCCCATTTCCAGCCGGCGGCTGGCGGAAACGTTGGAGCGATGGAGCGCGGCGCCTGGGTCATTCCCCTTTCCAGCCGCACCACCCAAGTCGAATTGACCGATTCCCCTCCCGCAAAGCCCGCCGATTGAACAATGCCATCTTTCTCCGCAAGATGATTGGCCGCACAGGGCCAGGGGTCTTAGCAATGCCGCATTGTTGGTTGACAGGGCGGGCGCACCGGGGCAATCTTCCGGCATGGCGCGAAAACTTTGCCTGCAATATCCGGCAGCCGTTTATCGCTGGATGAGCCGCGGGGACCGCCGGGAACCCGTCTTCCCCGTGCAAATCCGTGCATCGGCGGCTTTATGAAAACAAAAAAACAAAATGTTGAAGTGCTAGGACCCGACCCCTTTACGGTCGGAAAACCGCTAATCTCACATGGTCGCTTTGACATATGTTTGAATGGCTGACAACGAAGCTTCATCAGAAACAGGTCGCCGAACGGATGCGGAGGCATACGGCCACCGCAACTGGCCCACCCCTGCATACGGGAGCCATAGCTGCCGCGATGACTTCGCTGGATGATGACCTCGTTCAGAAAGAACTGAGCAAGGTTCGGTCTGACGAGCGGGACGCCTTCATGATGACTTATGAGTGCATCGTGATGTGGGCAATCCTGCGCGGGATTGCCTTGGCAGGGATGCCAGAGTCCGTGCAGACTGGCGTAGTCAACGCAATGAGAGATCACTTTGCTCGCTATGGGTTTTATGTGCCAGACCAGTTTGCAAAGATTTGGGACGAAACGCAAAAGTGGATGCCGGAATTCGCCCGGCCATCCAAAGACGGTAACTTTTTCCCAGCAGCAGCATTTGTGCAAATACCGTGTGCAGCCGGCACTTGTCTAAATTTTGTACCTGACTATGTTTTCGGCGTCCACGTCATTAACACTCTTCAAAGCATGACCGACATAGGCAAATTCGCAGCCCAACAGGAATTGCAACGGCACGAACCACAACCAGGCAGTGTCTCTGAGGAAACAATACGGACCCAGCAATGCGTGAAACCGTTCGAGCCGGACTTTAATGGAGCAAGGGGATTTACACGGCCAATCCCGAAACCATGTATGACTCCAGTCCAGCCGGACGATAAACTCGCAAAGGTTGTCGGTGACAAAGCTCGCCCGCGAACCGAGATAACGAAAAGCCTTTGGGTTTATATCCGAGAGAACGGGTTGCAGGATGCAGACGATATACGCCTCATTCATGCCGACGAAAATCTGAAGGCTGTTTTCGACGGTAAAGACCACGTAGATATGTTTGAGATGACCAAGCTGGTTTCCGGGCATTTGAGCGAATAAACTAGGTCTGGTGAATTCACAAGGCCATGTGAAACGTGAAATTGAAAGGCCAAAATATCCAAAACGCCATTAAATGTTTGCTGTTGGTCGGTATATTTCTAATCATGGCCGCTACCGCCTTCCCAAGGCAAAAGCTGAAAGCTGAAATCGGGAAATTGGGAAATCCGACCTCTGACCTCCGGCCTCATCTCTCAGTTTTTTCAGCCCTTTCCGATCCGTGCAATCCTGCCATCCGTGGTTCAACTCCCTTTGTTGCGGATGGGCGCACCGGACGCACTTCCCGATCTGCCCGTTTCCCAAACACCACCCAAAAAAGTGAAACGCGCCCGTTGACAACTCGGTTCGCCTATTCTATCCGTATGGATAGTATATGACCCAATTGACCCGAGCGCAACGGGGGGTGATGGATTTCATCCAGGCGGAAGCGCAGGCCGGCAGGCCCACCCCCACTTTGCGCGAGATCGCCCGCCGGTTTGGCTTTCGCAGCCACCGGGCGGCGGCGTGTCACCTGCAAGCCCTCAGGCGCAAGGGCTTTATCCAGTCCGACCGGCGGAAAGCCCGGTCGCTTCGGGTCACCTCTCCCCTCGCCAGGCTCCGCAGTCGCATCGCCGACATTCCGCTTTTCGGCTCCATTCCCGCCGGCTTCTCCAGCGACCGGGAACAAGCGCCGGATGGCTGCATCTCGGTGGACATCGCCAGCGTCGGTTTCAAGCCGACGCGAAACACCTTCGCTCTCCGGGTCTCGGGCGATTCCATGATCGGAAGGCACATCTGCGACGGAGACATCATTATCCTGGAACACGGCCCTGAACCGCGCTCGGGGCAGATCGTGGCGGCATTGATTGACCGCAAAAATACGCTCAAGACATTTCTGGTCAAGAACGGCAAGCCGTTCCTGAAAGCCGAGAACCCAAAGTACCCCGATCTCATCCCGTCCGAAGAATTGGTCATTCAAGGCGTGTTCCGCGCCCTCCTCCGAAAAGCGCGCGAATGAGTCATGCGAACCATTGTTCATCTGGATGCCGACGCGTTTTTCGCCGCCGTCGAGCAGGCCTCTGACCCGAAGTTGCGCGGCAAACCCATTGCGGTGGGTGGGGAGAAGCGCGGCGTCATTGCCTCGGCCTCATACGAGGCGCGCAAGTTTGGCGTCTCTACGCCGATGCCGACGGCCCAGGCGCGCCGCCTTTGCCCGAAGCTGATTGTTCTCCCCGGCGATTTCGAGCGTTATGAGCAGTTCTCCCGTTGGATGTTCGGCTATTGCTACGACTTCACCCCAGACGTGGAGCAAACTTCGATTGATGAAGGCTACTTCGACCTGTCGGCCGCGCGAAAACCACCGGTTGAAATCGCGCTGGCCATTCGCCAGGCCATCGGCCAAAAACTCAAAATCATCGTCAGTGAAGGCATCGGGACCAACAAGCTGGTCAGCGCCGTCGGATCCAAGCTGACCAAGCCCGCCGCCTTCCATCAAGTCCCGCCCGGAGGCGAGGCGGCGTTTCTGCATCCGCTCTCAAACCAATGGCTCCCCGGGGTCGGGCCTAAGACCAGCGCCCGTCTCAACGCGGCCGGCCTGGCGCGAATATGCCACGTGGCCGCGACGCCCTTGGAAATGCTGGAACTGCTGCTCGGCAGCCAGGCGGCCGCCATCCGCCAGTTCGCCCGCGGGATTGACGAGCGTCCGCTCATTCCCGCGCGCGAGCCGCCGCAATCGTTCAGTCAGCAGGAAACTTTTCCCAGCGACCTGACGGACGAAGATTACGCCGTCGCCACCTTGCGCCGGATGGCGGATCATCTCTTTGCAAAAGTGCGCCAGGAAGGGCGCAGCGTCCGGACGCTCCACGTCCGCGTCCGCTATAACGACATGGCGGAAGATCAGGTGAACCAAAGCCTGGCCGAGCCGACCGACCTGGAAACCGACGTTTACGGCCGCCTGCGCGCGATGCTGCGCGCCGCCTGGAAGCGGCGCGTGAGTTTGCGCCTGGTGTCGCTCAAGCTCTCCAATGTCTATGAGGGCTGTTTCCGGAGCGGGCTGGCGTTGGAAGTTTCCGCGCAGCGACACGAGGCCCAGGCGCGGCTGGCCGTGGTGATTGACGAACTCCGCCGAGCGCGGGGGCACTCGGTCATTTTGCGCGGGCACGACTTTGTTCTGAAGGAGGAAGGGAGAGAACCGAAGAAAGAGATTTTCGCGCGTAAGCGCGCTGGTCTTCCTTCTTCCCCCCGCCTTCGTCCTTCCTCCTTGGTCTATGTTCCTTTGCGCGTGCGCAGCCACTATTCGTTTCTGGATTCCACCCTCTCCCCCACCGCCATTGTCAAACTGGCCGGGCATCATGGCCTGGGGGCGGTCGCGCTCACGGACACGGGGAATTTGCACGGCGCGGTCGAGTTCGCGCAGGCGGCAAAGCAGGCGGGCGTCAAGCCGCTCCTTGGCGCCGAGGTGCGCGTGGGGGACAAACTGCTGCTGCTTTATGTTGAGTCGCCTCGCGGCTACCACAACCTCTGCCGCCTGCTGTCAAAAAAGGCCGAAGGCGGCCTGCCGCGGGAGGAAGGCGGGGTCGCCGCGCGCCAGCGCGCTCCCATGACTTCCGCCTTCTTGCTGCAAAACTCCGCCTTGCTTGAGGGGCTGATCGCCGTCAGCGCGGACCCGCGGTTGGCGGAGCTGTTTCCGGGGCGATTTTACAGCATCGTCACCGCGCCCCAGATGGCCGCGGATTTTCCAGCGGCGGCCTGTCCGCCCATTCACTATGCGACGCCGGATGACCGGCGGAAATATGACGTCCTGCAGAGCATCCGCACCCGGAGCTTGCTGCGACAGGAACATCCCGGCAAACAGCGCGGAGGGCGCTGGCATTTCCGCGCGCCCGCCGAAATAGCGGCGGCCTGCAAGGAACATCCGGACTGGCTGCGCCACACCCGGGAAATCGCCGAGCGGTGCAACTTTGAACTGCCGTTCGGCCCGCCGCAATTTCCGGCGTTTCCGCCGCCGGACGGTTCGCCGCCGGGTGATTTTCTGCGGCGGCTGGTGCTCGACGGCCTGCGGGATCGCTACGGCCCCCGCGCCGGCCAGTTTCGCCCCCAAGCGATGGAGGAACTGGGCATCATCAACCAGGTGGGCTACCAGGAGTATTTCCTGATCACCTGGGATTTCCTCCAGGATTGCCGGCGGCGCGGCATCCAATGGATCACCCGGGGCAGCGCGGCGGACAGCCTGGTGTGTTATTGCCTGGGCATCAGCGGCGTCTGCCCGGTGCGCTTTGATCTCTATTTCCGCCGCTTCCTCAACCAGGAGCGCATGGCACTGCACAAACTGCCGGACATTGACATTGATTTCGCGCACGACTGCAAGGACGAGGTGGTGAAACTCATTTTTGCCAAATACGGCCCCGACCATTGCGCGGTGGTGGGCGGATTCTCCACCTTCCAGGCGCGGAGCGCGTTTGCGGAAACGGCCAAAGTCCTCGGCGTGGCCGAGCGCCAAGTCAGGAAGTTTACCGACCATTTCCCATGGAGCTTTGGCGGCGGCTGGGTGCCCGATGAACCGGCCCCCAGCGGCGGCCCCGGCTTGATCGAAATGCTCCGCGCCAGCCCCGAAAATCGGGACCTGCCCCTGGACGAAGAACCCTACAAGACGGCGCTGCAAATGGCCGAATTTCTCGACGGCGTGCCGCGTCATCCCAAAATGCACCCCTGCGGCCTGGTGCTCTCACGCCAGCCGATGTCCGAGCTGACGCCGACCTTCCTCGCGGACAAAGGGTATGCCACGACGCACTTTGACATGGACGCGGTGGAAGCCATCGGGCTGGTGAAGATGGACATTCTCGCCCAAGGCGGCCTGGCGGCCATGCGCGACGTCAAGATAATGCTTGACAATCGCGGCATCGCGGCGGACCCGGACCGGTGCGTGGCGCGGGACAAATCCGACGGCCGCCTGCTGTTGGGCGACCCCTCCGCCCCCGAACCGTGGCACGACGCCAAGGTGTGGGAGATGATCGCCGGCGGCGGAGCGCGCGCGGTGCATCATATCGAATCGCCCGCCATGACCAGTCTCTGCCGCCAGTGCAACGTGCGGGAGATTGACGGCCTCATCGCCGTCGTCAGCGTCATCCGGCCCGGCGCGGCGAACGAAGGGAAAAAGCTGGCCTTCACGCGGCGTTATCAGGGGCTGGAACCGGTGACCTATCCAGATCCCTCGTTGGAAGCGTGCTTGCGGAGCACTTATGGGCTGGTCGTTTATGAGGAACACATCCTGCAACTCTGCGAGGCGTTCGCCGGCCTGGCCCCGGGCCGTGCGGACGTTCTCCGGCGCGCCCTCAACAAACAAAAACGCGCGGTGATTGAGGAAATCCGCGGCGAGTTCTTCCAGTCCGCGCTCGCCCGCGGCCACGCGCCCGGCAAGATTGCGGAAGTGTGGAAGCTGGCGGCCGGCTTTGCGGGTTACGCTTTTTGCAAGGCGCACAGCACCGCCTATGGCGTCGAGGCGTATCAATCGGCGTGGCTCAAACTCTACTTTCCCGCCGAGTTCATGGCCGCCGTGTTGACCAACGGCAAGGGCTTTTATCATCCTCTGGTTTATGTGCTGGAATGTCATCGGCTTGGTTTGAAGCTCCTGCCCCCTTCCGTCAACGAACCCGGACCGGCCTTCGTCCCGCATGGCCGCGCGATCCGGGTGCCTTTGACCCGGGTCAAAGGACTCACCTCGCGCGCGTCTGACGCGATGCTTGACGCCCGCCGGCGCGGCCTGTTTGTGTCCATGGCTGATTTCTTCCACCGGGTCGCGCCCTCCGGCGAGGAATTGGAGGCGATGATTCGCGCCGGAGGATTTGACGAATTTGGGGAGACCAGAACCCGGCAGTTCTGGCAGGCCCAACATCTCTCAAAAACCTTCGCCAGTTCCACGGAAGCAAACCAGGCCTGGCTCATTCCCCCGCCGGGGTTGGAATGCCTCCATGGGATTCCCCTGCGCGAGCCGTCTCGGGGGGAACGCCTTCAATCAGAAACCGAACTGTTCGGTTTCGCCATCAGCGGCCATCCCTTGGAATTATTCGCCGATGTGGCGTGGGATACCTATTGCCCGGTAAACCGCCTCGGAGAATTCGTCGGCCAGACGATCACGACTTGCGGGCTGGTCGTGGAGCAGCGCACCCATCATCAGATCACCGGCGAGCCGATGAAGTTTCTCTCCCTGGCCGATTGGACAGGAATGGTCGAAACCGAACTTTTCGCCCAGACTTACAAGAGCTATGGTTTGGCGACCGTGCGTTATCCGGTGCTGGAAGTGGAGGCGCGGGTCGAGGCTTTTGAGAACGGGCGCGGCTTTTCCTTGCGCGCGTTGCGGGCGGGCAAACCCCGCCTCTTGCGGTGAATGGCGCCCTGGGCGACATTCGGCATTGTTTCCCGCCGGCGGCCGGACTAAATTCCCCCATGGCTTTGGTGCGCATACTCGTGGATGGCTACAGCCTGCTCCACAATTGGCCCGAACTGGCGCCAGGCAAGCCCCGCCATTCGGCGGCCGCTCGCGACGAATTGATCCGCGTCCTCACCCTTTATCAAGACGCCATCCGCACCCCCATCACCATCGTGTTCGACGGCGGCAACGCGCCCGGCGGCGCCACCCGTCCGGTTTCCACGCCCCAACTGGAGGTCCTTTATTCCCGCCCGGGCCAGACAGCCGATGACATCATCGAGCGCGTGGCCTGCCGCATCCGCGACTTCGGCGAAGCCCTGGCCGTCACCGATGATTATGCCGAGCGCGACACCGTGCTCTCGATGGACGGGCTGGCGGCGAGCTGCCTGAATTTCATCCGCGATGTTGAAAAAGTTTTGCAGCAGCAGGAGCACGACATCAGCCACCACAACCGCCGCGAACGCGCGCAGTTCAAGGAATTGAAACATGCAAAATGAAAAATTAAAAATACGCCTCGCGCGCTTCCCTGGCGCTGTTCCCGCCTTTCTTGCCGCCTGCTGCCTGGTCAACCTTCTGCAATTTGCCCCGGCCTCCGCCGCGGAAACCCCTCCGCAGACGGACAACCGTTTTTTATTCATCATCAACACCTCCTCCGCCATGCGGCGCGAGACCAACGGCGTCCAGCAAGCCGTCCTGGGTCTCCTCAAATCCGGCATGCAGGGCCAGATGCGCGACGGCGACACTTTCGGCCTCTGGACCTACGACGACCAGCTTCACACCGATTTTCCCATGCAGGTCTGGTCGCGCCAAAACCAGGATCTTATCGTGGACACCGTGAGCGGTTTCCTGGGCGGGCAGCGTTACCGGAAACGGCCGCATCTGGAAAAGGTCCTGCCCGCCATGCGCGAGATCATTGCCAGTTCCCGCGTCATCACCATTATTTTTATATTTGACGGTTCGGAATCCCTGCGCGGAACCGGATTCGACCAGGGCATCAACGCTCTGCACAAGGAGTTTGGCCGCCGGATGCGTGCTGGCAACATCCCCTTCGTCACCCTCCTGGCGGCGTGGAATGGGAAAGTCTTCGATTTCAGCGTCAACACCCCCGCCCCCGTCCGGGTGCCGGAGACCGCCGATCTGCTCCCGCGCCCCGTCACTAACGCCGTGGCCGCCGTGGCCGCGCCGAGTCCCGCGACCAATGCCGTCCCCGCGCCCAAACCGCCCGAACCGCGCCACCTCGACATCGTCCTCTCCCCCACGCCGCCCGACAAAACCAACGCGCCGGTCGCGGCCTCCGCCTCGGTGGAGCGCGCCGGGCTGGAGAAACCCGTGCCAACCGTCCAGCCCGCGCCGGCTCCTGTCGAAATCCCCGTCCCAGTCGCGGCCACGCCTGCCCAACCGGACAAAGCCGCCGTTGTTTCCCCCGTCGCCATCCCACCCCGTGCCGTGGAAACTCCAAAACCAGAACCGCCGGCCCAATCCGAGCCTCGGATAGCCGCCCAGGAAACCAGCCAACCGCCCGTCACGCCGGCGGCCGCCCCGCCGGTTGTCACCAAAACCCCTGTCCAAGCCGGCCCGGTTGCCGCGCCGCCTCCGGTCCACGCCGCGCCCCCCGCCGGCACGGCGGCGGCGCCAAGTCAGCGGCCCGCGCCATTGGCGGTGCAGACGGCTGTGGCCATGCCCTCCCCTGGGGACCACATCGCTTTGCTGGTCATCGCTTTTTCGCTCCTGACCATCGCGGTGGTGCTGATTCTCTTTCTCGTTCGCCGTTCGCGCAGAATCCCCAGTCTCATTACCCAATCCATGGATCGTCCCCGCTGAAATCTTAACGAATCAATCTGACCTTGCTTTGGCAATGCGAGTTTGAACCTGAATCCGGGAGCATTTCGCTTTTGGCGTGGCGTTTTCTTAATCCTAATCTTAATCTTAATCTTAATCCTGATCTTAAAGGGTGAGGCAGGATTATGATTGCGAGTGGAACCCAAAAAGTCGAATGCGCCCCCTTAATCCCGTTTTCGATTCGGGCCTTGGAATTTCCCTCCTTTGGGTTAGATTAACGGAATGTCTTGCTCGCCAAATTCCTGAGTCATGGCAATCGAATTCATCAGAATCGGCGGCGCGCGCCAGCACAATCTCAAGAACCTGTCGCTCTCCATCCCCCGCGGCAAACTGGTCGTCATCACCGGGTTGAGCGGCTCCGGCAAATCCTCCCTCGCCTTTGACACCATCTACGCCGAGGGTCAGCGCAAATACGTCGAGTCCCTCTCCGCTTACGCCCGCCAGTTCCTCGACCAGATGGAAAAGCCGGACGTGGATTTTATCGAGGGCCTTTCCCCAGCCATCGCCATCGAGCAGCGCGTCTCCGGCGCCAACCCGCGCTCCATCATCGCCACCACCACCGAGATTTACGATTATCTCCGCCTCATGTTTGCCAATGTCGGCCAGCCCTACTGCCCGGTCAGCGGCCAGCCCATCACCCACCAAACCACCACCGACATTGTTGACAAAATCCTCGCCTTGCCCCCCAAAACCCGCGTGATGCTCCTCGCCCCGGTCGTGGCCGGTCAGAAGGGGGAATTTCGCGACGTGATCGAGCGCCTGGCGCGCGAGGGCTTCGTCCGCGCGCGGGCGGACGGCCTGTTTGTCGAACTGAGCAGCAATACGCGCGTTAAGCTGGACCCCAAACAGCGCCATACCATCGAGGTGATTGTGGACCGCCTGGTGATTGATGAAAAAATCCGCGTCCGCTTGAGTGATTCGGTCGAGACGGCCCTCAAATGGGGGGAAGGCCGCTTGTTGCTCCTGCGCCAGCCGCCCCAAGCGGCCCAGTCCGACCTCTGGAACGAGTCCCTCCACTCCAATCGCAATTACAGTCCCGCCACCGGCCTGAGTTTCGAGACCCCCACGCCCAAACATTTCTCCTTCAATTCGCCCTCCGGCGCCTGCCCGGTTTGCCATGGCCTCGGCCAGAAAATGGTCTTCGACGAGCATCTCATTGCGCCCGACCCGGAAAAGTCGCTCGAGAAAGGCGCCGTGCTGCCCTGGCGCCGGGGCGGCAAGCGCATGATCGTCTATTACAAGAGCCTCCTCCGGGGCATGGCCCAGCAATTCGGCCAAAGCCTGGATACGCCCTGGAAGGATTTGCCGCAGGATTTCAAGCTCAAGCTGCTCCGCGGCACGGGCGAAGAAAACGTCGAGTTCACTTTTTGGCGCGCGGGCGCTCCCAGCAAAGTCCAGCGCCCTTTCGAGGGCATCATCCCCAATCTGGAACGCCTTTATGCCGAAAGTGAAAGCGAATTCACCCGCAACCGCCTCAAGGGATTTATGAACCCCCAGCCCTGCGACGCCTGCGGCGGACGCCGGCTCAAGCCGGAGATTCTGGCCGTGCGTCTGGGCGTCGGCTCGCAAAACCTCCCCGCCGCGCCCTCCTCCGGCCCGGCCCTGCCCGGACTTTCCATCATGGATGTTTGCGCGCTTTCCATTGAGCGCGCGGACGATTTCTTCGCATCTTTGAAGTTGACAGAGTTTCAGCAAAAGATCGCCGCCGAGTTGACCCGGGAAATCCGCGCGCGCCTGGCCTTCCTCAAAAATGTCGGCCTGGGTTATCTCACCCTCGACCGCGAGAGCGGCACCTTGAGCGGCGGCGAGGCCCAGCGCATCCGCCTGGCCACCCAGATCGGCGCCGGACTGGTCGGCGTCCTCTACATTCTGGACGAACCGAGCATCGGCTTGCACCAGCGCGACAACGCTCGCCTGCTCCAATCCCTCGAAGGGCTGCGCGACCTCGGCAATTCCGTCCTGGTGGTCGAGCACGACGAAGAAACCATCCGGCGCGCCGATTACCTCCTCGATCTGGGTCCCGGCGCCGGCGTGCGCGGCGGCGAACTGGTGGCGGCGGGATCGCTCGCCGATATCGAAGCCAATCCCCGTTCCCTCACCGGACAATATCTCAAGGGCGAACTGCGAATTGCCGCGCCCAAAAACCGCGTCAAACCCTCCCTCGAACGCGGGTGGATTGAAATCCTGGGCGCGTGCGAGAACAATTTGAAGGACCTCCACGTCCGCATTCCGCTCGGAACCTTGACCGCCGTCACCGGCGTCAGCGGGTCGGGCAAGAGCACCCTGGTGGATGATATTTTGCGCCGCGCTCTCTTCCGCAAACTTTACGGTTCCAAGGAGCAGCCCGGCCGCCACCGGCTCATTCGCGGCTTCGAGTCGCTGGACAAGGTCATCGTGATTGATCAAACCCCCATTGGCCGCACCCCCCGCAGCAATCCCGCCACTTACACCGGCATGTTCAACCAGATCCGCGATCTCTTCGCCAAGCTGCCCTCCGCCAAAATCCGCGGCTACGAAGCCGGCCGCTTCAGTTTCAACGTCAAGGGTGGCCGTTGCGAAAAATGCCAGGGCGACGGCTTGATCAAGATCGAAATGCACTTCCTGCCCCCCGTCTATGTCACCTGCGAAGCCTGCCACGGCCGCCGCTACAATCGCGAAACCCTCGAAATCCATTTCAAAGGCATGAACATCGCCGACGTCCTCGACATGACCGTGGACGAGGCCGTCACCTTTTTCCGCGCCGTGCCCAAAATTTATGATCCGTGCCTCACCCTGGCCGAGGTGGGCCTGGGCTACGTGCGCCTGGGCCAGTCCGCCACCACCCTCAGTGGCGGCGAAGCCCAGCGCATCAAACTGGCCGCCGAATTGAGCCGCAAAGAAACCGGCCACACCCTCTACATTTTGGACGAACCGACCACCGGCCTGCATTTCCACGACGTGGCCAAGCTGCTCGACGTCCTCTTCAAGCTGCGCAATTCCGGCAACACCCTCCTCGTCATCGAGCACAACCTGGACGTCATCAAGACCGCCGACTGGATAATAGACCTGGGCCCCGAAGGCGGCGAAGCTGGCGGTTATGTGATTGCCGAAGGCCCTCCGGAGAAAGTCGCCCGTGTGCCCGGCAGTTACACCGGCCAATTCCTGTCCCGCCTTCTCTCCCGCCCCGGCGGCTGACGGCATTGCGGCAGCCTGGGGAGCGCGTGCGTCCCGCGCGCAGTGGTTGGCGTCCCGCCAAACACATCCCTGCCTGCTCGATCTTTGAACGCATCTCGACACTGCCACCATCCGATTCCCTCGCCCCACCAAGTGGGGAGAGGGTGCGGTAGGGCGAGACTCTGTCGAGCCGTGACTGGATTTGCGTGCAAGCGTTAGTCAGGGTTCGACGGAGTCTCACCCTACCGTCGAGGATGGCGCGCCTCCCATTGTTGTTCCATCTCATCCTGTCAGCTTTCAGCGCCTTAACTGCATGTCTCCGGCTGCCCACCTGCCACCCAGAAAGCCCGCCGCTGTCAACCAGTTTGAAAAGTGTGGTAGCCACTCATGATCTAACCGAGGAACCCTTGAACTTCCTCGGGAGAGTATGGTGGGTCCCGACGGTGGACGATGGCGTGGCAGTTGGGGCAGATCGGGCGAAGGTCTCGCACGGGATCAAGTTCGTAGTCTCTTCCCAGGCTGGCAAGAGGTATTAGATGATGGACATGAATGAAGCCTCTGAATGCTTCACCGTACGATTCGAGAAAGCTGAACCCGCAGATGAAACACGAAGGACCATGGTGTGCAATGCAGGCGTTGCGGGCACGGCGGTCGCGTTCGTACCGGTTCACAAGAATCTGATCGACATTCCCCTCATGGAACGTCGCGTTACGCCTGACCTCCTCTGGAAGAGATGGAGCCTCGTCATTTCGTCCGGATGTCTGAGCACGAAGCCAGGCCTCGGTAACGGTCAGCAGGTCGCTTGTATGTGGCAGAGAGTCGGTGGCATAAATAATCTGGTCGAATAGTTCGGCTGACTCGCGGGTAAGTTCCCTAACGCCACGAATGCTCTGATTGTCAAGCGCGCTGGCGGAAACGAATGCCAGCCCCTTTGGTTCGCCATCGCCTGATACAAAGCGAAGTCTTTTGGAGAGAGCCGGTTCGAGTCGTCGATACAGGTGTAATTGCGTGCCGCCGCCTTGAGGAGCGATAATCCATTCGTCTGCGTCGTAAAGGTTTTGTGAGGCGAAAAGGCGGATGGCTTGAGCCCGGGAAACAATCTTGGCAACAGCTATGCGACCGCCGAGGTAAAGCTGGCCGTTAGCGATAGAAACGACGTAGACGACGTCACCAGCCGAAACACCGCGCTGGCGATAGCGGTTGCTTGCGGATGTCCGAAGTGGAACAAACGCGTCGTTTACGTCGGGGCGCCAGAGTCGGTGCCGCCAGGGGGATATCCAGAACCGTTGCATGTGTTCCATCATATCGTGAACTCAAGGCCTGCAAATCTCGTCGCGGATCCGGCGAACTACGTTATCCGGAGCCACGACAAAACGTTTCGATGCGGCGTGAACGTAAAAGTGGCATACAAGATACAAGTATCAATTCCCACCTCTTAAACTCTTTTCTGTGCGCGACGTTACGGTTTTCGGTTTCTCTCGCTCGATCATTTGCGCAATCCCCGCTTTGAGCCGGGGCAATTCATCCCTCTCACACCGGCACGGCTTCCTCCAGAACTTGCGCGCGGATGCTCTCCCGCAATCCTTTTGCCCTCACCACGTCCACCGCGCCGCCGGCCAATCCTTCCAAATCAGATCAAACCGCCCAAGTCCAGCAAACTGCGCCCCGGTTCCAATTCGACGACGAAATCCAACTCAAACCATAGTATCGACCGTGGTAAACCGCAAGTGATTGAAGCGAAACTTCGAAACCTCGATACGCCGACAAATTGCATAAACTCCGGCTCACTCCGAATTTTATCAAAATCGGAGTCGGATTTCTTTCATCGCGCGCACCGGGACTGCCGCGCTCCCTCCTGTGAATAACTTTCAAAAAATCCTTGACGGACGAACTCAGAACTCTCCCCAATCATTCCGATGCCGTGCGCGGCCGGAGGTGTCGCCAGACTGCAAAACGTCGTTTTTCTTACAGTTTGAAGTGCATCAAAAATGGCTGGATGCCGGTCATTCTCAAAGTATTGTGCGACAAGGACCTGCGTGAATTTTACGGCGAATGGATGAGAGAGTTGGGATCTGAATCTTCAAAAAGCGTCGGATTTCTTTACAGTTTTGCCTCTTTTTGACTTCAGAGGATCAAATGCAATTTGCATTATGTTGTGCTCCCTATCAGCAAGTTACATTAGTTTGTATTGTTTTGTAGAATTATGGCACAAGATTAGCTAATATTGAGGGAGCAGAAGAAGCCTGTCACTTGAGCAGACGAGCAAACCTGAAAAATATAAGAAGACCATGAAAAACCAATTGAAAATGATTGTGAGTGCGTTGGCCTTGGTGGGCTGCCAAGCTTATGGCCAAAACCTTGTCCTGAACGGTAGTTTCGAGAGCCCACCTCTCGGCCCTACTGTTTACGAGTACGGCGTCACAGGCTATGACTGGGATTTTGGCATTGGCAGTGGCATCACCGCTTTGCCGTCCGCTTGGGACTGGAGCGGTTCTGCGCCCCCTCCTGGGGCTCAAGTGGCCTTTCTTCAGAGTGCGGCAGGTGACTTTTCGCAAATCGTTGATGCGCCTTCGGCGGGCACTTACGCCTTGTCTTTCATGGACGCTGGCAGGCCTGATTTTGGACCATACGGAGGAGACTTAACATATCAAGTTCTAATCAATGGCGTTGGGGTGGATACCCTTTCGACCGTGAGTGGGCAAGGCTGGAACACCATATCCCTGAACGTTTCGCTGAGTAACGGCCTTAACACCCTCGAATTCCAAGGAGTTTCGGCAAACAATCCCTATCATGGCAGTGATGATTCAGCATTCATTGATGATGTTTCCCTTACAGCCGTTCCCGATGGTGGCTTGACGTTTGCCCTCTTGGGCGGCGCGTTGGTCGGTTTGCAGGCGTTGCGTCGCAAGCTGTTCGTTTAAGAACATCGTTTGCCATTTGTTTTCTCTGAGGCAGGGCTTAATTGCCCTGCCTTTTTTATTTGCCCTCAAGGGCGCAACGCGTCTGACTCGAATCCGCTTCGTCCCCTCGAGCAGTTGTATGCGGACCGTTCGCGTAGTTCGGGTCTTTAGCGGTATAAATTCTGCCCCCGGTTTTTGAAATCAAAGCAAACCCGTTCTCTATTCCCTCCATTTGAAATCTTTTGTGCTCTTTGCCTCACGGCAAATCCAAGAAGAAAGGCCTTTGCCCGCGAATCACGCAGAGCCGCGCAGATGAAGAATTCTTTTTCACTTATCTGCGCCAATCTGTGTGATCTGCTCGCAGCCCATAAGGCCGCGAGCCTTGCCGGTGAAAGTCCGGCAGCGGGAATTGACTGAAACCCGCTTAGTCATAACCGACGCTGTCGGGTGGCGACATCCGCAGTGAAAGCTCGGTCGTAAAAGCCCTGGCCGGGGCAGGGCAAGCAATGGGATCGGGTCGTAGCAGGAAGCGAATTCTACAGCCTCGTTACGCTGATCAGACCAGACCGGACGGTCTGACGATG
>Ga0182027_10000280_pt1 | contig 87909 bp, 66 predicted proteins | sample 712E1DmetaG_FD_121300 | JGI IMG/M metagenome (GOLD analysis project Ga0182027, IMG submission 121300) | Permafrost microbial communities from Stordalen Mire, Sweden - 712E1D metaG (Illumina Assembly) | ecosystem: Environmental > Terrestrial > Soil > Wetlands > Permafrost | place: Sweden... | reverse complement strand
CATGATTAATAAAGGAGTTAAAAACTGGAGCACAACCCTCTGCCTGCAAACCAACATAGAATGGCTCAGTTTTGACCACAGCAGCCTTTCTAAGAGCCTTAAAGCCATGCATGAGTCCGTAAATCAATCCACCATGACCGAGGGGCGCTACGACCGTTCCTGGAGCCTTGTACCCCATTTGTTCGAGAATTTCGTAAGCGATCGTAGCAATTCCAATCAAACCAAACGGCATATAAGCATGACTGGCATATGTTTGCCCCTTTCCTATTTCTTTTTTCACAGCCCTGGTTGCCTCAACTCTTGGCCCCGGAACTAGATTTACATGAGCGCCATAGGCAACGATCTGGTCGCGTTTTGGACCGGAAGCCGATGATGGAATAAATATATTCGCCTGAATGCCGGCTCTGGCAGCATAAGCTGCAAATGAGGCTCCAGCGTTCCCGGACGAATCTTCAACTGCTTCTTTTACTCCCCTCGAAACCAGGAAATGAGTCAAAAGTGCACTACCACGATCTTTATACGACCCTGTGGGGTTAAGGTATTCCAGTTTTAACCACACATCCTGTGAATCATACTTTGCCTCGACCAAAGGAGTATTTCCCTCTCCAAGGGTAATGTTTGGATAATCATCCTCGAGTCCAAAACTGGGGCGATACTTCCAAAGACTGTGTTCGACGGGGTCGATGTCATTCGGACGAAATGCCGGGAAATCAAGATAATCATAAACTCCACCACATTCGCATTGATATGGTGTACCGGTCAAAGGATAGGGTTTTCCGCATTTGCTACACGATGGTAACATGATGTTTTTCCTTGGGGTAATTATACAGGCCCATTCAGTTAAGAGAAAGTTCCGCTTTCTGCTATAATTGGCAAAGTGGATTTTCAAATTGCCAGTCACCAATCCGAAGGATATCAGGTAAGTACCGAAGTTTATTCGGGCCCGCTTGATTTGCTTTTGCAATTGATCGAAAAAGCAGAGCTGGATATAACCCGCCTGGCCTTGGCTCAAGTAACCGATCAATTTTTAGCCTATTTGCACGAACTTCAAGAACAAAATGCTGCAGAAGTATCCGCCTTTCTGGTCATTGCTGCCCGTCTCGTACAGATTAAGTCCGCGGCACTGTTACCCCGTCCGACCTTGCTTGGCCAAACCTTCGAAGAAGATCTTGGCGAAGCCCTGGCGCAACAATTGATCATCTATAAACGTTTCAAGGAACTCGGCCAAGCACTTGATGCTCGCCAAAGTGCAGGTTTGCACAGTTATCTTCGTTTGGATTCCAGCCTTCGAGTTCAATTACCAACTAAACTTGACCTGGGTGAATTAACCCTTGAGGGATTGATCGAAGCAGCCAGAGATATATTCGGAGGGAACGGCATCCTGCCACCTCTCAGCCAGGTCGTTTCGATTCCACGAATCACCATTCGTCAAAAAATTGATACAATTATCGAAAATTTGCGCAAGACAGGGTCGATTCGCTTTAAAGCTCTTTTATCTGCACCTGATAACCGGCTCGAAATCGTGGTTACATTCTTGGCAATGCTTGAATTGATCAAACGACGTATCGTGAATGTCAATCAAATCGCCCTCTTTGGGGAAATTGAGCTCAATTCAGAGGGCGAATGGGGAAACATGGAAGATCAGGAAATCGAATTCGACGAATAACTACCTTTTCTCCTCTTCGGCTTCCTGGGTGTAAAGATCATAAGGTAATCGGTTTCCTAACCAAACTGCCATTAAACTGACATTATCATCGGACTCTTGTAATTGAGGTGCTTTTTTATGCACAGCTATAATAAGTACCTCAAAGGTATCTTCTTTTGGCCAATGGATGACAAATCCGGGGAATTGGCTTCGGTCCGCTTCCAGGGATTGAAGGGAGTCCCACCCCCTTTCTGTTAATACAGAAAACACTGCTCCCGCTAAAGATTCGTGCAGAGTGCGCCAGCTTTCCACAATTTGTGCGACAAACTCAGGAGATCGCTCGAATAAAGAAACGCTAGCTTTTGCCTTTCTGCCTGCTGGTGCCAGATTGCTGTTGCGAAAACCCTGCACCGTGACAAATTTTGCAATCATTTTTCCAATTGCTGTTCGTTTTTCAGCGGGGATCTTTTCCTGGTTCGTTAAAACCTCAGAAATTACAACCAATCGATAATCATCCCGCATGAATTCATTAATTGCATGGAACGGTAAATATTCAACTTTTTCTGGCATGTTTATCCTTTTTTTGCCACATTATCACTTAATTCATCGAGCAATGCTACTTCATCATCAGTTAGACGCCAACCGGTCGCTCCAATATTTTGTTCCAGTTGATTGGCATTTTTGGCTCCAGGGATCGGTAAAGCACCTTTACAAATGATCCAATTGAGAGCCACTTGAGAAGCAGTTTTCCCATCATGATTCATGCCCATTTTTTTCATATTTTTTATGAGCGGCTGGACCTTTTCAAGAAAGCCACGATTATATTGGCTGGCTCGTACACCACTGGGTGGATTTTCCGGAGTGTATTTTCCAGTAAGAATCCCCATGGCGAGCGGACTGTAAGCAATGATTTTGATCCCCTGCTCGTTACATCGTTCCAACAAACCATTCTTTTCGATACGCCGTTCTAATAAATGATATTCCACCTGATTCGATGCCAAACCAGATCCCCCATTTTTCAGTATTTTATCTGCTTCAAGCGTCTGTGCCATATCGTAATTCGAGACGCCTACGGCCTCTATGAGACCGTCCCCTTGCACTTCCAACATCCGTTCCATCCAGGTCCGCACTTGTACCGGGGGCATCGGCCAGTGAATCTGGTAAAGTTGAACTTTGGGTAACTCCAGGCGTTTCAAGCTGGCGGTTAGCGCTTTTCGCAAAGTTTGTTTTCCTAGTCGCCAGGGGTAAGGCATGAACTTGGTCGCAAGAGTGATTGGTGCCTTGCTTGACTTCATCAACCTGCCCAGGAATAATTCAGATTTCCCCTGCCCATAGATTTCAGCGGTATCGAAAAACCGAATACCGGCATCTACAGCCAGGTTAAAAGCTGCTTCGATATCTTGATCAGAATATCCCTGACCGTAATTCCAGACCAGGCGATCCCCCCAGGCCCAGGTACCGATACCAATTTCGATATTTTTAAAGATTGGGTTCATTTTTTCTGCCATGCTAACACCTTTTCGACAGGTTCGATTTTCATAGAATTATACAGGTATTTGTATGACGGTTATCCTTCTATTGGAATTCATTAAGTTATAATCATTTCCAGATTCTCGAAATTATTGAACCCAATGGATTCCTATGAACGATGATGTTACTCCAATTCGCCAGCAATATCTGGATATAAAACAGAAATACCCTGATACCATTCTGTTTTTTAGGTTAGGCGATTTTTATGAAACTTTCGATGATGATGCTGAAATCACCTCTCGTGAATTAGAGATTGTATTGACCTCTCGTAGTGTCGCCAAGGGAACGCGCATCCCGATGGCTGGTATTCCTTACCATGCAGTCGATAACTACCTCTCTCGCTTGATCGACAAGGGTTACCATGTCGCCATTTGCGAACAGATGGGCGACCAACCTGCCCGTGGTTTATTTCCACGAGAAGTCGTGCGTGTGGTCACTCCAGGCACGATCGTTGAACCTACTTTATTAAAAAGTGACCAAAATAATTTTCTGGCCGCCATCACCAGTCAGGAAGGGATTTCTGCGGTCGCCTATGTAGACATCACGACCGGAGAATTCTATGCCACCCAATTTTCGGTCAGTGAAGAAATCAGTGAATTACGTACCGAGCTCATGCGCCTTAACCCGGCCGAAGTTCTTTCCCCCGAAAGTTTAGACCTTTCCAATATTTTTTCCGGACATATTACCCATCTGCCAGATTGGCATTTTGAAACGGGGCGTTGCCGCGAAAGCCTGCTACGGCAATTCGAAGTACAAACCCTGGACGGATTTGGGCTAAAGGATTTGCCTTTAGCTACTCAGGTTGCCGGTGTTATTGTGCAGTATCTTAAAGAAACGCAACCTTCATCACTACCTTTACTGGATCACGTCGCTACTTATTCAATCAATGAGTTTATGATGCTCGACGCCTCCACGCGCCGCAATCTGGAATTAACAGAAACCATTCGACGGGGAGAAACTCAAGGCTCCTTGCTTTCCATTTTAGATCGCACGATCACGCCTATGGGTCGCCGCCTCATCCGCCAGTGGGTAAGCAAACCTCTGTTGGACATCCCTGAGATCGATGCACGGCAAAACATTGTCAGCTATTTTCTAAAAGAAGGTCTGATTCGTAGCGAACTTCGCGATTCTTTGAAGAAGATCTCCGATCTCGAACGGATTATGAACCGCATCAGCGCCGGTATTGCCACTCCACGTGAACTGGTGGCCTTACGAACAAATCTGGAAAAATTGCCCGGCATAAAGGGTTTGATCCATCCCGATGAAACGGTTCTACAGGGACTATACAGCCAATTTGCCCTCTGCCCCGAACTTTTAGATCTGGTCACTCGTGCCATTGCTGAAGACCCTCCCGCAACCTTGCAAAATACCGGCGTGATACGAACAGGATATTCTACAGAACTGGACAATATTATTGAAATGTCGCGGCATGCCCGCGAATGGATTTCAAATCTCGAAAACGTCGAACGTGAGCGGACCGGTATAAAAACGCTTAAAGTCGGTTACAACAAAGTATTTGGTTATTACATCGAGATCACGAATAGCAACACCAGCCAGGCTCCAGCGGAGTACATCCGTAAACAGACTCTGGTCAATGCCGAACGCTACATCACTCCAGAGATGAAGGAATATGAATCTCTGGTGCTTAATGCTGAGGAGCGAATCCACGAAATTGAAAACCGCTTATTCAAAGAACTGTGTCGCGAAATAGCAGGGTCCAGTTCAGAAATACTGAAGACTTCACGAATCATCGGAGAATTGGATGTTTATCTTTCATTCGCCGAAGTCGCCGCTTTTTCAGGGTACACCCGCCCCGAGTTGACCACCGAACCAATTCTGGAAATTCATGACGGTCGCCATCCGGTGGTTGAGACTACACTGCACGGCGAGCGTTTCGTTCCAAATGACACTATATTTGAAACTGGTGAAAACGTGCGGATCATCACAGGGCCCAACATGAGCGGAAAATCGACTTTCCTGCGTCAGGTGGCTTTGATCGTATTAATGGCCCAGATAGGCAGCTTTGTCCCTGCAGCAAAATCCCGGATTGGTCTGGTCGACCGTATTTTTACCCGCATCGGTGCACAGGATGAAATCCATGCCGGGCAATCCACTTTTATGGTCGAGATGATTGAAACTGCCAATATCCTCAACCATGCCACACCGCGCTCATTGTTGATTCTGGACGAAATTGGCCGAGGTACCTCTACTTACGATGGTCTCTCTATTGCCTGGGCGGTAGTCGAATACATCCACAATCATCCCAATCTCAAGGCCAGAACACTGTTCGCCACCCATTTTCATGAGCTGACTCAACTCAGTGATCTGTTACCCGGTGTCAGAAACTATAACGTGGCGGTCACTGAATCCAACAATCAAGTGGTCTTTCTCCATCGCATCGTTCCCGGTGGTGCGGACCGTTCCTACGGGATCCACGTCGCGCAACTGGCGGGAATTCCCCGCCAGGTAATATTACGTGCTTCTGAAATCCTCAAAGAACTGGAGGCTTCCGCGGGTACAGCCGTCCATATTGAACCAAGCAGTTCACAACAATTGACGCTTTTTCCCGAAACCAATCCGATTTTGGATGAGTTAAAAAAAATGGATTTGAATACATTACCGCCCATACAAGCGATCAATCTTCTGTATGAATGGCAACAAAGATTCCTAACCAAGCCTGACCAGGAATCCAAGAAATAGTTAAATTTAGGTTTTTATTTGAGAAGCTACAGCAAAGATGATCAAACCGACAACAAAAATAGCGCCACTTAGAAACAAACCAAAAATGACAAATTGACCAAAGATCGTTTGCACCCCTGAAATGACTAAGCTGTTAAGAGCAGACCCTGAACCGAGGTTGATACTCTTCAGCAGAAATGTTTGTTCGAGGAACTTAACCGCTAAATAAATTAGCGCACAAATGGCTCCTGAAACTAACAGAGGAATCCCCAGCGATAATAGGAGCGTTTTGGCAGAGCGTAAACCGAATATCAATAATAGGATCGCCAAAAGTAGAATAATCCAAGGTAGAACCATCATCGTTTTTCGAAAAATCACATAAATCCGGAAAGCCGGGGAAATGATTACCTGTGAAAATGTAGCTTTATTACTATCAAAAATAGTAATTTCTGAAGGTATTGCTGAAGCACTTTGCTGAGCGATTGATGTAAATAAAGGTGTAAAAATTGATAAATATAACTGCGGTGGTTTGCACAACTGCAAATACGAAAAATCTCCAGTAGTTAATTGTGATATAGATTGTATAAAAGAATCAATCTGCTGCTGAGTACATGCCGGCAAGGAATCAATCAATCGATTGATAGCATCGATGCCTGTTTGCCCTTGAAAATTATTTTTTACCGGGGTCAAATCGATCTTCAAGGTTAATTGGGTGGTTTTGAGATTAACAAAAGAGAAGAGTGAATCGAGTAATTGACCAGCCTGGTCTTGAACGTAGTTCTGCGGGAGGAGCGATTGGATTAACTCGTCCATTTGATCTGTGGACATAATCGAAAATGGGTTCACCCCATTATTCCCGGTTTCTCCAAAAGCTAAACTTTGACTGATAATTTCAGTGAATACTGTTGGGTTTTGGTCGTAAATATTTATTTTGACCAAAATATTCTTATAGAAATTTTCAGAGAAAAGCGTTTGATTAAGTGACACTGCTAATATGCTGGGAATGAGAACAATGGTAAATAAAATCGTGAGGAAAGCGATCCAACCCCTGGCAATCGGTCTGGTTGCTTGATCCGGTCGATTTTCCATTTTTTCCTCTGATCATTCTTCAGGGGTAAGGATTATCCCCGACCAACGGCTGAGTTCTATGGTGAGCATTCCCCCATGCAATTCATCGTAAACTTCATTACCCAATAAATTGCGCAAACAACGAATTCCAGCAGGTAAATGAGCGGATAGGTCCAGTATCATTTTTGTACTTTGGCCTGAAGCATTACAAATTACGATTGCTTGGTCTGCTCCATCTTTCCGAGAGAACGCAAAAATATTATCGTCCGAAACCGGCAGAATTTCAAAAGTGCCACGGCGCAAGGCATTTTTTTCGTTGCGTACTCGAATCATTGTCTTGACCCAGTGCAAAATCTCGATATTCCAATTATTTTCATTCCACGAAAAAGCCCTGCGGTTATCCGGGTCGGGTCCACCTTCCATCCCGGTTTCATCACCATAATAAACTGCGGGAGCACCGGGAAAAGTAAAAAGAAAAAGATAGGCGAGCCGAATTTTTTCGACACTTTTATTCAGTAAAGAAAAGACTCGCTCGGTATCGTGGCTTCCCAACAGGTTGTACATTGCATAAGAATTTTCCGGGGGAAAATGGTCAACCCAGGATTGAGTTTCTTTGAGAAAGGTTCTGGCGTTTTTCTTCTCTGTTAATAGATCCAAAATCAAAGTGCGCACCGGGTAATTCATCAATCCGTCAAAATGGTTCTCCCCGACCCACCGTCGATCACCATCCCATATTTCACCTAACAGGTAAGCTTCCGGATTTGTCTTTTTGACAATATCTCTAAAATTTGACCAAAATCCATCATCATCAATTTCATTGGGCACATCCAGGCGCCAACCATCGATTCCCTGTTCTAACCAATGCCGTGCAACTCGAATGATATATTCCCGCACTTTTGGATTATTCGTATTGAATTTGGGTAGACTTTTGTATTTCCACCAACCCAGATAGGTCGTGGCGTCCCCTGGTGAATAAGCATCCACCGGAAATTTCTTTACATGAAACCAATCTATATATGGTGAGTTATTTTGATTTTCGAGAATGTCGTTGAATGCAAAGAAACCACGACCACAATGATTAAAAACTCCATCCAGGACGACGCGCACTTGGTTGCGATGAGCAACATCCAGTAAACTCTTGAAAACCTGTAAGTTTCCCAATTTCGGGTCAATCTGGAAATAATCGGTGGTGTTATAGCGGTGGTTTGAAGCAGACAGAAAAATAGGGGTGAAATAAATAGCGTTGATACCCAGATCGAGTAAGTGATAAAAACGGTCGATGACACCCTGCAAATCACCGCCGTGGAAAGAATAGATGGTCGGCTTGGAGGTCCATTCGACTAAGTTGGCAGGGTCGTTTGTCAGATCGCCATTGTAAAAGCGATCCGGAAAAATCTGGTAAAAAATACTGTCTTTTACCCAGGCTGGAACACTCATAGCGTGTCCTTAATTCTGGAAAGTAGCTTTTCCGGTCGATCAGCATATTCCGACTTTTCCGTCTTACCTGAGGTGAGTTCATCGAGTATTTCGGTCAATCCCTGATTGACAGGGGTGTTTATTCCAAGCTGTTTCCCAAATTTAACCACAGCACCATTCAGGTAATCTACTTCAGAACGGGATTGGCCACCACAGAGATCGATATGAAAAGAAGGCATTTTCTCCCCACGGCTTTTACCGAGTGCCAGATAGGTGATGGGCCGACTCAATACCGGTGGTGTACCCATCATGAACTGAATCATAGGTCTGATCGGTGTCCCCGGTAAATTGACTAGGTGAATTTGCAGGCGTTTCATCACAGATAAAGTCTCACGAATTTGTTGCAGCTCGATCCAATATACATTGGGGTCAGCGAATATTTGTCCGGGAGTCCAATTCAGGATCGCTGAAGTCGCATTACCCATCAGGTTGGTCAACATTTTTGACCATTTCATGTCATCCCGCTTTGGATATCCTTTGGCGTTTAAACCCGCTCGATCGAATGCATTGATCAAAGACGTCGAGAAGGGATGTCCGGATTCGACACCGATTCCGCGCATTTTTTCGACAGTGATCTTGCCAACACCCTTTTTACTGACCGCTGTCGTGATCGAAGCGCCGATGACCCGTCCTTTGCCAAGTACTGCCTCGAACGCAGCTTCGTTTTCCACTCCGTTCTGCAGACAGATCAAGGAGGGAAATTTGTCTTTCCATGCCTGTAAACTCTCTATTATGCTGGATGTGTCAAAAGATTTCACCGCTACCATAGCTGCATCATAGACCCCATTTTGCATCGCATCACTCAGAGATGAATAGCCCGCCACATTCTGCAATGAATATTGTCCCTTTGGGAGAGTTAAGGATAATCCACTAGCCTTCGTGTGTGCGATTGCTTCGGGTCGATCGATAAATGTGATGGAATGACCCGTTAATGCCAGACTGCCACCGATATACGTGCCGATGGCTCCCATTCCAAAGCACAAAAAGGATAAAGGTGAAAATTTTGCTGGTTCAGACATGTTCTGTTCTTGCCCAATCCGGGTTTCCGTTGAGAAAATCCTTCCCACTCATCCATTTTTTCCCCGCTGGTTGGACTTCCAGAAGGCAAAGTGATTGTTTGCTGGTGCTGATCGCCGGTAGACCCTGGAAAAGAAAATGACTACCTGGTTCCCCCTCTACTTGATCGATCACTTTTGTTTGGCGAATTTTGATCATTTGGCTCTTCCAAAAGGTATACGTTCCAGGCCAATCATTAAAGGCACGAACCAAACGTTCCAGTTCGGCAGCCGGCCGGTCCCAATCCAATAAACCATCTTCTTTTTTAAGCATGGAGGCATAGGTTGCCTCCCCGCTCTGCTCATGAGCAGTCATTTTTCCATCAAGGATGGCCGGTAAAACCCTCAGTAAGGTGTTTTTACCCAGTTGAGAAAGCCGCTTGCTGAGTAATTCTGCCGTGTCATCAGAAAAAATGGTTTCTTTTTCCTGAATAAAGACTGGACCCGTATCGATCCCTGCGTCCATTCGCATGATGGAAACTCCGGTCATCGAATCCCCGCTCATGATCGCTGCCTGAATGGGAGCTGCCCCACGCCAACGGGGTAAATAAGAAGCGTGGACGTTAATACAACTTATTGGAGGCAGATCCAATACATTTTGGCGCAATATCTGCCCAAAAGCTGCCACAATGATCACATTGGGTCGCCAACTGACTAATTGCTCAAATGCTTCGGGAAGGCGCAATTTCTCTGGCTGCATGATCGGTATCCCCAACTCTGTCGCCAGTATTTTTACAGGTGGAGGAGTTAACACCCGTCCGCGCCCCGACGGTCGGTCAGGCTGGGAGACTACACCAACGACGTTATATGATTCAGCCAGTCCCTGTAAAATTGGCACCGAAAAATCAGGGGAGCCCATAAAAACGATTCTTTCATTCATCAATGCGATTTTAACATATCCTGTTAATTTTGATAGCATTCATCTCCGGTTTATTCAACTTCAGTTACAATTAAGTAGATGGATTACTGGCAAAAAGCAAATACTGAAATCATTCAAGCGTATCGAGCAAGACAGGTTTCCAATGAAGGGAAGGCTCGTGTTTGTGCACGGCGTGCAGCAGGTTATGCGATCAAAGGCTATTTCTTCACAAAAGGGTTCCCCACTTCGACCCCGAATGCTTTTGCATTATTAAACGATGATCAGGTTCGTGAAAGACTTCCACAAGAATTGCATTTGATACTCGATCATCTCGTTTTACGGGTCGATGCTGACCATAATCTTCCCCCCCAGGTGGATTTGTTTCAGGAAACAAGTAGATTTGTTGAAGTATTACATAAACTAAGCAGTGAAGAGGATCAAAATGGCAAATAAGAAAATAATAATTTATGGGACTTCATGGTGCGGAGATACAAAACGCGCGCGCTTGCTGTTGGAAACCAACAAAATCGACTTTGAATGGGTTGATATAGAAAAAGACCCTGCTGCGGCTAAACTCGTTGAAGAGATCAATCACGGTTATCGGAGCGTGCCAACAATTGTTTTTCCTGATGGATCCACTCTGACAGAACCCTCTTCTTTCGAATTAAATAAGAAATTGGGACTCATATCATAAAGCTCTATGATTTTGGACGACGCATTAACCAGACGATCAAAGCACCTGTAAGCAACCCTATTCCCAATATTATCAATTCGGGATGTGTAACCGGGCGTTCAATGTTTATATTTGACCTTTGCGAGAGTTTCGTTTTTAGCGTATGAATAAAACTCGGGTCAGGACGCACTGGCCTCAGTGATTCAGAAAGCTTTTTTTCAAGTGAGTTGATATAACTTAATTCATCGAAACTGTTCATCATTTTGTAAAACCTACCCCTGTAAAAAAAAATTAATCACTTTGATAACCAATTTTGGTCATCTCTTCGCGTAAGGCAATCAAAGCCCGATGGTAGAGGCTTTTGATGGCACCTTCACTTTTTCCCATAATTTCGCCAATTTCTGCGTTTGAATAATCTTCAACAAATTTCAAGATTAATAGCTGCTGGCGATCTGGCGACAGCCGCCGGATTCCATGCAACAAGAGCTCCATTTCTTGCGATTTTTCCAGTACCCGTTCCGGGTGGTCCGCATGCCCGGGCATCTCGATCTGGTCTTCAAGCGGAACTTCCTTCCGCCTATGGCTATCGCGATGCCAGTTGGCGATCAGATTATGGGCAATACGATATAACCATGCTGAAAACGGCACGCCTTTATCAACGTAATTACCGATATGACCAAATGCCCGGTAAAAAACCCGTGAAGTGATATCTTCAGCATCTGCCTCGGAACCGATCCGGTAATAAACATAACTATATATTCGTGAAACATAGCGTTCGTAGATGAAACTGAAAGCCTCCGGATCACCCTCGCAGGCTCGCCTGACTGCATTCTCTTCGTTGATTTCGTTCAATCCATATTCCTGGATCGATCCCATAGAAATAACACCTGTTCCGCAATACCGTTATGTTTGTTTTGTTACTTTAAAGACATGGCTGCTTTAACAGCTGCATAAGCATTTAATATTCCAAATCCTGAAGCATCATTGGGAACGTTACTGGCACTTACGCAATCCGGTAATTTCCCAAGATATGGAGTGGCAGTCTCCTCAAGGATCTGTTTTGTGAGCTCGACATTCCCGATCAGTTTTTCATTTGCCGACCACATCAGAGCCACCACGCCACTGACCTGAGGAGCTGCAAATGAGGTACCGTCTCCTTGAGTATAAGCTTTATTCGGGAAGGCTGAAACGATTCCTTCTCCCGGCGCTAATAGATCCGGTTTCACTCGGTTGCTTCCATCCACGTTTACCGGACCAAGACTGCTAAAACTGGACAGATTTCCAGATGGATCGATTGATCCCACTGTGAATACATCGTTATAAATTGCCGGCGGATCAGAAACTGTAGAACAGCCAAAGTCGCCTGTATTCCCGGCTGCCACAGACATAAAGATTCCTGCAGATTCCATCGCATCCACTGCAGGTTGGAAAATTTTTGCATCACAGCCCTCTACTTCCGGACAACCCCAGGAATTATTCACGATCATCGCACCCTTTGCAGGAATACCATCCGAGAATGCATTTCCATCCTGCGGGTAGGGAGCCAACATAAATTGCATGCAATTCAGGTATACTGCTGGATTGCCTAAATCACGAGCCAGGTTGACACAACCGATCCATTCGGCGTCAGGGGCAATGCCAATATTCTTACCAGTGATCAAAGCCAGTGTACCGGTACCATGACCCTCAGTATCAGTCGGAAAAGGCGATTTGTTCCAGGGATCCAGCCAATTGTATTCGTCACCGCTCGTCGCACCCCGATAAGAATCTTTGAGTTCCGGGTGGTAACCATCGACGCCGGTATCGGTCTGGCCGATCACGATTCCTTTTCCGGTCACCCCCAACTCCTGCCTCACCTGATCGACGTGAATCATTTTCAAATTCCACGAAGGTTCAACAGGTAGATTGACAGGGTCAGCATTTGTTAGTGGCACCGCCTTTGGTAGTGGTCGCAAATGCGGGCTTTGTAAAATTCGATCGACATCTCCACGTTCTTGAATTAACACCGAAAAGACCGGTCCGGCATCTACTTCGAGTCCATCTACCAGGTAATAAGGTGTGTAGCTGATATGCCACTGATCCAATTGTTTACGTAGATTGGCTTGGGAATCACTGGCATTTTTCACTAACGTATCATAAACAGCCTGGCGTCTGGCGCTCACATCAGCAATTTGATTTATTTCGGTCAGATCCGTCTGATTTTTCATGACTACAAAGATCTTATCGCCGTAAAAACCGGGTCTTCCAAACCCAATGTAGACGATTACGATGGCTGCAATAGAGAGCAAGCCAAGAATAAAATTTACCTTTTTGGATAATCTCGCATGTTCCAGTATCCGAAAGTAAATACCCATAATGATCACGACAAAGAGAATCACCCCAAAACCAGTCCAGGCTGAGCGAATCGCCCACTCCAGAGTTTCGCCGGGAGTACCATTGGTGAGAATTGACAGCTCATCTGCATCGAACCATAACAAAGGGAGAACTAAGGCCAAGCCGGATATCAACGCTGCACTGGTTTTTGCCCGATCAATGGTTTTCCGCCCAATAATCGCTATTCCCACAATTAACCATGCGCTGATAGGCATAAAAATAACTAGCAATATCTGCGAGCCATTTTGTGCCAGACCGGTGAGCAGAATGAAAAAGAAAAGTGCGACGATAAAACCATCCAGTAAGAAATCTCCCAGTTTCAAGTCACGGGTTACCCCGTAAATCCTGTCAAAAAAATGGGTGTACAAAACGTTGATAGAAAACAAAGCAAAGACCAGACCCAACACAATATATAAAAAGGTATCATAGATCGATCCGAGTGCACCCCAAAGCAACCAGGGGATTGTCATTCCTGCACCGATTAATACCGCAAGCCCAAACATTGCCGAATTTCCTGATCTTGATTCAACTGATTTCTTTTTCTTATTATCGATAATAAAAAGCACAGTAGTAAAAAGAACAAGAACCAGGATTTGCGCGGCCGCGGTTTCTGTTTGATCGGTGATAAAAATTCTCTTGATTGGAACCAGTAAAAGAGCCACTCCGGAGGCAATGGTCCAAATTCCGATTGTAAATTTCAAACGCCTGGTTTTCACCAAAAAATAGGCTACCAGCAATGACCCGAATAATAACAAAGAACAAACCCCATGAACTATCCAGCGAGCATCCGGAACTGTAGTCGCGCTTTCGAAGATATTTTGTTCCAGGATCCAATTCGTGAAAATGTCGCCTCCTGAGATGATGATTACCCAGAATGATAAAAGAGCAAAAAGGGCCACAGGTCCACAACCATGTATTCTCAGGTCGTCCTGGAGAATCATTTCTTTACTGTGAGTCATACTGATACCTCTGTATTGATCTTTCGGATTTCGTAAGTAGTTTCCAGAGAACAAAAAAAGTTAATATTTTGATCAATTCCTGTTATTTCGAATGATGATTCTACCGTTCTTTATTTCACTAGCTCCCTACCTTGTTGTTTTTCCAAAAAGGAATAGACTTAAACCAGACTAGTTTGTTGATTATAAATTACATACATTTTTCTAGAAAGACAATCTGATTTCTGGAGGAAGAAAAAATGCAACAAATCGAGTTTTCCTGGAAGACGAAAAATGGTCTGAATTTATACGCTAAAGAATGGAAACCTGAAGGGAAAGTCAAGGCAGTTGTTGCTCTCGTACATGGCCTCGGAGAACATATTGGCCGATACGATCATGTAGCTGAAGCATTTGGCAATGCTGGTTACGCGACAGTGGGTTTTGACCAGCGTGGACATGGAAAATCAGATGGCGTTCGTGGCTTCGAAAATTCTTACGATGCCATCATGGATGACATCTCTCAAAATATCCAGAATGCCAGAGATCGTTACCCTGGGTTGCCGGTTTTCCTGTACGGGCATAGTCTGGGCGGCAATCTCGTTTTATTCTACTCCCTCACCCATAAACCTGAATTAAAGGGCGTCATTGCCACCAGTCCTGGCCTTGCTACTGCAGAGCCCCTTCCCGCTGCATTATTGGCGATGACCAAAATTCTCTATCGGTTGGGACCGTCCATGAAGATAAAGAATGGGCTGGATTTGGCCGGCTTATCTCACGATCCGCAGATAGCTGAAAAATATATTGCTGATCCTTTGGTACATCCTTTTATTTCTCCCCGCCTGGCATTGGATATGCTCAATGCAGGTAAATATTGTGTTGCACACGCCTCTGAATTTCCGCTGCCATTGCTATTGATGCAGGGAACTGCAGACCGGTTGGTAAGCCCTAAAATGACCAAGGAATTTGCCCTGGCGGCTCCATTGAGAAAAATCACTTACAAAGAATGGCCAGACCATTTTCACGAACTGCATAATGAACCCGATAAAGCGGATGTCATCAAAGTCATGGTCGATTGGATGAATCAAGAATTGAAATAACAAATTAACGGACCTGCCATATTTCTTTTGACACCCATGTTACAATAGAAATATGGAACAACTTTTCTATTTTCAACCTCGCTTTTTACCCGTGCTCGTTGTCTCCCTCGTATTCGTTTCGGAGGGATTTGTTTCTTTTTCGCTACCCGCAGTTTTTGCTCCTCCGAGCAGTATTTGCGAGAGGGGTCAGTTATCGAAACCATTGCCCTTGTCGGAACAATTTCTTTCTTTTTGGTAACCTCTGATCTTTTTGAAAATAAAGACTGCGATTGTAGGAAGCAACTTGACCAGTTCTCCATCCAAGGGTAGAATTAAACCAATTCAAGTACCAAGCTGTTCCAATCTTCTCAAATCCATGGGATATGGTCTGGCTCTGAGTCGCGAATGATAGAATATTATCAAATAAAAAAACCACTCAAGGATGCTTTATCAACATCAGGAGTGGTTTTTTATTTATTGGCGGAAATTACATCTTCAGGAGAATCCAGCTATGAATGATCTTCTCTTTCGCGGAAACCTTTCAGCCATTGATCCAGAAGTGTACGAATTGATCAATCACGAAACGGAACGACAAAATCGTAAATTAATCCTCATTCCCTCCGAATCGACTGCCCCCGAATCTGTACGGGAATCATTGGCATCTCCATTTCAAAATCTTTATGCAGAAGGTTATCCTGATGAAGAAATGCGCCTGATGTCGGAACCACAAATATTAGATTATCCGACTCGTCTGGCATATTATCGGCGGTACGCAGATCCTCGCTATTATAAAGGAGTCGAATACGCCGATATCGTCGAATCTTTAGCCAGGCGTCGTTGCGCGGAGGTATTTGCGACCGATAAAATCTCAGCCGACCAAATTTATGTGAACATTCAACCCCTCTCAGGGGCTCCGGCCAATAATGCCGTTTACAGCGCCTTGATCGAACCCGGAGATACAATCCTGGGCATGAATTTACTCCATGGCGGGCACCTCAGCCATGGATCGTCAGTCAACCGATCCGGGCGACTGTACAAAGTTTTTCATTACAACGTGGATTCGAAGACCGAGCAAATTGATTACGACCAGGTCAAAGCACTGGCAAAGGAATGCCAACCCAAAATAATCATTTGCGGTTATTCTTCCTATCCCTGGGTTCCCGACTTTGCCCGATTCCGTGAAATTGCTGACGGCGTCGGAGCTTATTTGCTGGCAGACGTCTCGCATATCGCCGGGATGATTGCCGCAAAAGTGATCTCCTCGCCAGTGGGGTATGCTCATATTATTACCTTAACCACGCATAAAACTCTCTGCGGGCCACGCGGTGCAGTCATCTTAACCACTGACCCCATGCTCTCCAAAAAGATCGATAAGGGGGTTTTCCCCGGCGAACAAGGTGGGCCGCATGTTCACGTGATGGCAGCCCTGGCAACGACCTTCCGTTTGGCAAAGACCGATCAGTTTAGAGAGTTACAAAGTCAAATACTCAAAAATTCGAAGGCACTCTGTAATCAACTCTCTACCCGTGGATTGCGTATCCCCTTCGGCGGAACGAATACACACCTCGCTAACGTAGATTGTAAAACGATCGTTGGCCCGGATGGGACGACTCTTTCAGGAGATATTGCAGCTCGCATATTGGATGTTGCCGGTATCGTATTAAATCGCAATACAATCCCGGGCGATAAGACCGCTTTATTTGCATCGGGAATTCGCTTCGGTTCACCCTGGATGACCCAGCGCGGATTGAAAGAAAAAGACATGGTCACTGTAGCCAATATTATGGCTGACATTCTTTTCGCCACCACACCTTACACTGTTGAAACTCGCAAAGGCCCGGCGATTAGAGCAAAAGTCGATTTCCAGGTATTGCAAGATGCTCGCATCCGGGTTCGCCAGCTTGTCGATCAAGCCGGTCATGACATCGCTATCGCGCATACCGGTTATCCGCATTTCTATTATCTCGACGATCAACCTGTTGCCAAAACTGATTGGGTATCGTTGGATATTCATGGCGACCGTCTCTATCATTTCGTCACCTATGCCTTCAGCTCCGCAATCGATGAACTGAGCAAGATATCATCACAACCCACCATTTTGCATACTCCCGTCCGTGAAATCCCCGGTATCCTCACCCGTGTGAATAAAGAGTTATTCCGCTTTTCGATCAAAAGAGATGATTTTGGGTTGGCCGCAACTTTTCTCCGTGATCTTTCGGATGGTTATATTGCTTTCGATAAAGACCTTCCCCAACGTATCCCCGGCCCGGTGATCATCGAAGAAAGTACTTCTTCCTCGATAAATCATACGAATGGGGAAGCAATTTGTGCTGAAAAGCCTTATTTTATTGGCAAAAAGGCAATAACCGGCAAGGCTTTACCTGCGTTTACCTGGCAAGAAAAAGAGAGTACTGAATTATTCCAAACTCCCTTATATGAAATCCATAAAGCGTTGGGAGCAAAAATAGTCCCCTTTGCGGGTTGGGAAATGCCGGTCTGGTACACGTCGGTTATTGAAGAACATTTGGCTACCCGTGAAGCAGCCGGGCTTTTTGACGTGTCACATATGGGAGTTTTCCAGGCAGAGGGAACGGAAGCTGCTCTCTTTCTGGATAGCGTTTGCGCCAATGATATTGGCGGCCTGGCAATCGGCGAATCTTGTTACACTCATTTTCTGGATGCAGATGCCAATGTGATCGATGATACCCTGGTCTATCGGCGAGGGGGAGAAAAATATCTGGTCGTAGTCAATGCGTCTAATGACGCCAAAGATTGGGCCTGGCTCAATTCCGTCCGTGAGGGAAAAGTCATGGTCGATCGGATTCAGCCCTCAGTCAAGACGTATGGGAGAAAAGTTGTTTTACGCAATCTGCGCGATCCCAAGGAAGGCAAGGATATGCGTGTGGATATCGCTTTGCAAGGGCCAAAATCCAGGGACATTTTACTGGCTTTCATTTGTGATGCTGCCGTATCCAAAAAGATTAAAACGCTCAAACGCACCGAACTTTGCGAAGCAGTGGTGGGAGATTTTGACCTCGTGGTTTCTCGTACTGGTTATACCGGCGAAAAAATGGCTTTTGAACTCTTTGTTCATCCCGAGAAAGCTGCCGACCTCTGGCACGCTTTAATGAAAGTTGGCGAACCGATGGGAATGAAACCTTGCGGGCTGGGTGCGAGAGACTCGCTACGAACTGAAGCCGGATTACCTCTTTATGGGCATGAAATGGGTGGGAAAATGAGCCTGGGGGTGGCAGAAGCCGGGTTTGGTTCCTACGTCAAAGTATATAAGCCCTGGTTCATCGGTCGAGAAGCATATATTAAACGCGAAGTCGATCGTAATGCAGTAGTCGTTCGTTTCCGCTTCAATGATAAAGCGGTACGGATGGCTCATAATTCTGACCCGGTAGTGGATACGAAGGGTAAAGTCATCGGAGCGGTGACCAGTTGTGCTGTCGATAAGGAAGGTTATTTGACAGGTCAGGCATATCTAGATGAAAAATATATGGCCGAAGGTACTCCAATTGCTATCTTCCAGGGTGCTTCCAAACAAACCGGGAAAGCCCCTGCTGATTTAGTGGGCGGTGACCGGGTAACCCTCCCGACCGCCGCGACTGTCATAAGTCGATTCCCAAAAAATTGATGGCTCTTGTAGATATAACGTAACAGGTAAAGACCAATCTTTTTTAAGGAGAAGGTTGAGTATGCAGACACCATGGGATAATCGCTATGCGCAACGTACTGAGCGTATGAAAAATTCAGCCATCCGTGAATTGCTGAAATTAACAGAACAGACAGATGTCATTTCATTTGCCGGTGGTTTACCAGCTCCGGATGTTTTTCCGGTCGAAGAATTTAAGGCTGCCTGCACTTTTGTGCTCGAGAATTTTGGGGCACAGGCTCTGCAATACGGTGCCACAGATGGATATTTACCTCTGCGAGAAATGATCTCACGACACACCAACCATCTGGGAATCAGCGTTAATTCCAGCAACATCTTGATTACCTCTGGATCTCAACAAGCGCTGGATCTTCTCGGTATGGTATTCATCAACCCCGGTGATCATATAGTCGTTGAATCGCCGACTTATTTAGGCGCTTTACAGGCCTGGAATGCCTATGGAGCGGAATATATCCAGGTAGCTTGCGACGAGGAAGGAATGTGCGTCGACGAATTGGAAGAAGCATTGCGCACTGGGCCGAAGTTCATCTATGTTTTGCCCAATTTTCAAAATCCAACCGGGGTGACATTGTCCCTGGAAAGACGAAAAAAGCTGGTTGAACTCGCCGACCATTATGGGGTGCCCATCGTTGAAGACGACCCTTACGGCCAGTTACGTTATGAAGGCGAAGACTTACCGGCAGTAGAGTTAATTGATGTGAATAGACGCGAGAAGAATGGCCATTACACTGGCAATGTCATCTATTTAAGTTCTTTCTCCAAGATTCTTGCCCCTGGGCTGCGTTTAGCCTGGATGATTGCTCCGACCGAAGTGATTTCCAAATTGATTACTGCCAAGCAAGGAGCAGATTTACAAACCGCCACATTTAATCAAATCGTCGCGCACGAAATCAGCCAGCATGGTTTTTTGGACCGTCATATCTTACGCATCCAGGATACTTACCGGGTTCGCCGTGATGCTATGCTGGAATCACTCGATGAACATATGCCAGAAGGTGTATCCTGGACTCATCCTCACGGAGGGTTATTCCTATGGGCGACGGTTCCTCAATATTTGGACACAACTGAACTGTTTGCAAAAGCGTTAGCTGAAAAAGTCGCCTTTGTTCCGGGGATTTCTTTTTTTGCTGCGGGTGACGTGACCAATACCATGAGATTGAATTTTTCATGTTGTAAACCTGAAGTGATCAATGAAGGAATATCTCGTTTGGGAAAAATAATCAAAACGGAACTGCTTGCCAAGAAATAGACAAAAACGTCATGGTTATTCACCATGACGTTTAATAAGATTCAGATGTCCTTTTTATTACGCTTTAGTTTCCCACAGCTTGAATTCCGAAAGAATCGAACCACCTATGAATTCGCGGAGCAATGAATTGTCCGGGATCAGGTCTGTATCGATAGGAAGGAACCACTCTAACATGGCGATCAGACGTTTTGATTCAACATATTCAACAGTTCCAAAAGGAACCTGACGAAGGAGTGGCTCTACCAATAATTTTAACGCCGACAAATCGTAAACTAGGGCTGAATTAAATAATTTATCAGCATTCTCTTGAAAAGGAAAAATATATTCCTTTTCGCCTCGAGTTACCGAATCCCATCGCTGGATGGTTTGTTGTGCCGAGTATCCGCGTTCGCGGGCATCCCGAACGATTCGCCGTATCAAGCGCGTATCAGTAGTGGAGATTCTGTTGTAGCGGTCTAAATTCAACTGAGTCAGGCAAGAGGCATAAATTTTAAAGGTCGATGAAGAAGGTATTTCTGGCAAAAGCCGAGGGTCCAAACCATGGATACCCTCAAGAATGATGAGGTGGTCTGTAGTCAATTTAACTATCTCGCCTGGTCCTTTTTCGCCAATCTTAAAATTGTATTTTGGAAGTTGTACTTCTTCGCCTGCAATCAATCTTTTCAGATCATTCGCTAATTGGTGTGAATCCATTGCTTCCAATGCTTCATAGTTATATTCCCCATTAGCGTCTCGGGGAGTATCTTGGCGGCTGACAAAGTAATTATCCATCTCCATGGGATAGGGAGAAAAACCTTGCGCTAAAAGTTGAATCGCCAAACGCTTGGAAAATGTCGTTTTTCCTGAAGAAGATGGTCCAGCAATTAATATAATGCGTGCCTCTTCGGAACGGTCTGCAATGTGTTGGGCAATTTCAGCGATTTGCAATTCATGCAATGCTTCAGAAACTAAAATCACCTCACGCATGCTCCCGAATGCATTTGCATCATTTAATGCACCAACAGACTCGATTCCGAGCCGGGTAAGCCAATTACCGTATTGCCGAAAAGTACTCAGCAATTTCGGGTAACTGGTCGGAGGAAGCACCTGGGTAGGAGTATTTCTACGCGGAAAGTTCAAAACAAAACCATCACCGGCAGAGTTCAATTCAAACCATTTCAAGAAACCAGTGGATGGTAACATATACCCGTGGTGGTAATCGCGATGATCACCTAATTGATAGAGTACCAGATACTCTTTCTGCCGGTATTTTAACAACCGAACTTTGTCTTGAAATCCGATTTTTTGAAAGTAATCAATCGCTTCTTGTAGAGGAACTGTTTGACGGGTAAATGGCAAATCCTGAATGACGATATCTCGCATGCGAGATTCCAGTTTATTCAATTCATCCAGATCAAGGGGTTCTCTGCCAATAACTTCGCAATAATATCCGCCGGCAGAAACAGAATGGTCCAGAGTCATGGAAGCTTGTGGAAACAACTCCTCAAATGCCGCTTCCAATAAAAAGGTGACTGAGCGACGATATATACGCGCACCATCATCATCAGACATCGTGACAGGGCGCACCCGGGCATCCATATCAATGGGAAAAGTCAACTCGCGCAATTCACCATTCACGATCGCTCCCATTATGGGTGAATCTGTCCTTTCCGGTAGAAGTCTCATAAATTCCATTAAAGAAGCCCCTCGTGCGCCGGTAAAGACACGTCCATCAGGTAGAACAATTTCAACCGTTTTACGCGATGAAATAATTTTTGGATTATTCCCGTCTACTCCAATATTCATCATAATAATTCCTCTTGGGCAATAAGTATAATGCCAATTGTTTTCTAGACGGGAGGATTTTTTGATAATTTTCTATCCTTTGTTACAAATTACATAAATCATCGGAAGTAATTTTTCTTTTTAGAAAACCAAAATATAAAAGTTATGGATAATTTCTACTTACTCGAAAGCAGTGTGCGCAGATAAAGGGGGAAAAACAAATTTTTGTATATTCTAAAAAGTAAAATTTGATACTCGGAAATAAATAATATCAACTTGCTGAAAGGTATAATTTGATTATGGCGATACAGAAGAGGTCCATCTATTGAACTGGCGTTTGCTCATCACTCCCCCAGAAACTGGTGCATGGAATATGTCAGTGGATGAAGCATTGCTTCTTTCTACAACAAGCGAACAATTTTTACCCACCATAAGACTGTACGACTGGCAACCGGCCTGTCTATCTCTCGGTTATGCCCAACCTATCACCGATGTGAATCTTAATCATTTGCAAAAACAAGGGTGGACTCTTGTCAGGAGACCAACAGGTGGACGCGCCATTCTCCATCGTGAAGAAATTACATACTCAATCACTGCTCCCCAAGATGACCCGTTGGTCATGGGTTCTTTGCTTGAGAGCTACAAACGCATATCCCAGGTTCTTTTGCGCGCATTACAATTGATGGGCATCGAAGCGCGTGCAGACCAAGAGTACCAAAATCTTTCTGCACAGCAACGAAGAGAGCCCATTTGTTTTGAAGTACCCTCCAACTATGAAATTACGGCAAATGGTAAAAAATTGATTGGCTCAGCTCAAGCGCGTAAATCTGGTGGAGTACTTCAACACGGTTCTTTGCCACTCGGTGGAGATATTAGCGTAATTACCAGTGTTTTAGATTATTCTTCTGAAGAAGCCCTGGTATCAGCTCAAAAAAAAATACTCGACCATGCCACGACATTGGAAACAATCCTGGGTAAACGTTTAACCTGGGAAGAAGCTGCCACAGCTTTTACTCAAGCCTTCTTGGAGTATTTTCAAGAACCCGTGAAACAATCTGACCTTCTTCCCTTCGAGTTTACTCTGGCTCAAGAAATCTATCGTTCGAAGTACTCAACTGCTTCATGGAATGAAAGAATTTAACAGATATTCAAATGGCCAGATAAATTAACGGGAACTGGTACAATTCTTGCTATGGTAAAGAAGATATTTAATATGGTTTTGCGAATCGTTTTTTGGACCGGGATTGCCGCAATACTATTAATTGTCGGAGCGCGTATATATACCGGATTGTACGCAAAGTCTCGCATCGTAAGTGCAGAATTAACTCCCCCATTACGCGTTGCAATCGTTTTCGGTGCAGGATTGCAAAGGGACGGTTCACCATCGCCCGTCCTACGTGATCGAGTCGAAACTGCTGCCAATTTGTACTTTGCCGGTAAAGTGGAAAAGCTGTTGTTCAGTGGAGACAATCGCTTTGTCGATTACAACGAACCCGGGGCAATGCGTGCCTTTGCGATCGACCTTGGTGTACCCGAAGATGCAATTGTCCTCGATTACGCCGGCCGTCGCACCTACGATACCTGTTATCGGGCAAAATATATCTTTAATCTCAACGAAGCAATTTTAGTGACACAAAGCTATCATTTGCCAAGAGCGCTCTTTACTTGCGACGGTATCGGCCTGAAATCAGTTGGGGTCAGTGCTGACCAAAGGACGTATTCAAAGTCTTCGTTGCTGGTGTGGAATGTTCGGGAACTCCCAGCATCGTTTATCGCTCTCTGGGACGTTTGGATCAGTCGGCCCATACCGGTAATGGGGGCCCCCGAACCCATTTTTACGGATAATAAATAAATCAAGGAATTAGCAATGGAAAGAACAGAAGCGTTTAACATCGTAAATAAATATGTTAAGAACTCAGGGTTGATTCACCATATGCTTGCAGTTGAAGCCGCCATGCGGTTTTATGCAAAAAAAGAAAAGGATGATATAGAACTATGGGGGCTTTGCGGTCTTCTTCATGATTTTGATTGGGAAATCCATCCATCATTACCACAGCACCCGCTTGACGGAGCCCCTATTCTGAGAGACCTAAAAGTTCCTGAGGAAGTAGTTCGAGCAATCTTGTCACATTCCGATCTTGAAGAATATCCACGGCAGACCCATATGGAAAAAGCATTGTTTGCCTGTGATGAAATTACCGGTTTGATCACCGCAGTTGCTCTGGTGAGACCGTCGAAGTCTCTATATGATTTGGAATCAAATTCAGTCAAGAAAAAATGGAAAGATAGAGCTTTTGCTGCAGGGACGAATCGAGAAGAAATGGAACTTGGGGCACAAGACTTCGGTGTTCCGCTTTGGGATCATGTAAATAATGTAATCATGGCAATGCGTGAAATCGCACCCATTCTAGGTCTAGAAGGAACCCTTACTATAGCGGCATGACGGTCGTCTGTAAGGGAAAAGAAGGAGAATGCTATGACTCTTATAGGAAAAGGCATGTGGATCTGGCAAATTCCAAATTGTGAAGGTGGAAACGTTTCTACCATCGCAAATATGGCAGCCGCTGCTGGTTTTTCTCATATACTCATAAAAATTGCAGATGGCCCAGTCGTCTATAACAAAGACAAAACCACCGGAGCAGATCTTATTCCCCCACTGGTAAGCGCGTTACGCGCAAAAGGAATCGGCGTTTGGGGTTGGCAATATGTGTATGGGTATAACCCCACAGGGGAAGCAGCCATCGCTATTTCACAAATGAAAAAGTATCAAATGGATGGCTATGTCATTGATGCAGAAGCCGAATATGAACAATCCGGGCGGGCTGCTGTTGCCACTACTTTCATGTCAGCTTTACGCGCGGGATTGCCCAGTACGCCCGTCGCTCTGTGTTCATTTCGCTGGCCAACCTATCATCCAAGCTTTCCGTGGAATGCCTTTTTATCAAAATGTGACATCAATATGCCGCAAGTTTATTGGATGAGTGCCCATAATCCAGCGTCTCAATTAACTCGCAGCCTGACTGAATTTAAAGCAATTTCTCCCGTCCGTCCCCTCATCCCAACCGGTCCTGCTTTTTACGAAAGCAGTTGGTCGCCCACTACAGCAGATGACACTGCTTTTTTGGATACAGCCAAGAGTCTGGGAATGACTGCGGCAAACTTTTTTAGTTGGGACGACTGCCGGAAACACCTTCCTTCAGTATGGACAGCGATCACCGGTTATTCTTGGGCCTATACACCGCCACCTCCTCCCGCTCCCAAGGATATCACCCAGCAATATATAGATGCCCTTAATTCGAAAAACCTCGATACCATTGCAGCTTTGTTCAATTCTCAATGTGTTCATATCGATGCGCAATCCACCATTCAAGGTACTACTGCAATTCGAGCGTATTTCAGCAATCTGCTGAACAATGTCTTACCAGGTGCTTCATTCACTCTTGGCAATGTCTCGGGAACTGGATCGACACGTAGTTTCACGTGGACGGCTACTTCGTCCATCGGTAAAGTAACTGATGGCAGTGATACTTTTGGATTGGTAAACGATTTGATTGCATACCATTACACTTTCTTTAACGTAACTGCATAGCGATTGCCAGATCAAGAAGCTGGCCATAGAAGAAACCCGGCCAGCTTCTTTTATTTAAGTGGTAATGAATTTACCAGTCAAATGAAAATATTTGATTAATCTTTCACAAAATCGTTTGTTGTTTGTACTTAGTTTTTGGTCCACTCTTTTCGTTTTCCTTTATTGGCTTCTTTTTAGGTTTTTTTAGGGCCCAACGATTCGATTCATCCACAGGTCGGGTTATTCTTTCAATGCTGTCAGCAGATTTCAATTCCATCAATATCTTTGGAGCAGAACCACGTTTTCCCAACGGAATTACATCTAAACGGATTGCTTTCGCAGCACTCTTTTTTAGGAAAACAGTGATATTCTGATTCTTTTTTCCGCTGGTTATCCCGATAATTTTGCTTCCAGGTTTCATCTTTCCAATTACCACACCTTGTCCATAACGCCCTTGTATGGGGAAATCTCCTTTTTGAATTCGCCAACCAAAACCATCAGAAGTCACAAAGAGTAATTCTTCCGCATTTTCCAAATCCAATAATCCAATTGCTGTGGTTTGTTTAGGTAATTTTATGGCATTTACTCCTGCCGCCACCAACCCCATTGCTCTTACCTCTTCTCCCTCAAAACGTATTGCCATGCCATCACTGGTAGCAACCAAATATTCGCTGCCATCCTCTGAGATCAAAGCATCAATAATTTCATCCCCATCATTTACTTTTGCCAAAAGAAAAGGTTGCGAAGATGGACCAGGTAAATCAGCCAATGCCGATTTCTTGATCATGCCCTCCCGGGATAGTGTAGTGATGACATTATCATCCAATGGCGAGTTTGGGGGCAGGCTGAATATCTTGATTGGAGGGTCGTTTTCTTGCAAGGAACAAATCTTTTGGAAGACCACGCCATCTTCTGGTTTCTCAACCCCTGGAATGACATGGATAGCCAGCGTAGCACATTTTCCATTCTTTGCCAGTAAATAAAGCACTTGATGGGTATCTACACGTAACAATGAAATTGGTGCTTCTCTTCCACTCGTACGTGGAGGCGTATCCGTATTCATCCTGAAGATTCTGCCATCAACAGTCATCCCCACCCAGGTGTTTTCCGCAGGAGTGACATCCTGAACAGTTAAAAGTTCGTGCGCTTCCTTTCCTTTTTCCAAAGATACAATTTGAGTCCTGCGGCGGTCTTGATAACGTGCACGGATTTCCGCCAATTCTTTTCCTACTTCCAAACGCATTTTGATGGGAGATTTAAGTAGTGTTTCTAATTCTTTGACGTGTTCTAAAATTTCTTTATATTCCAATTCAATTTTCTTTCTTTCAAGCGCCGCGAGGCGTTTGAGGGGCATATCCAAAATCGCCTGAGCCTGATTTTCTGAAAGTTTGAACTTTTTCATCAAGCGTTCTTTTGCCTGATCAGAATCCTGTGCAGCTCGAATGGTGGCGATCACCTCATCTAGGTTTTTAATCGCAATCCGCAGTCCCTCCAGAATATGCAGCCGTTCAAGTGCCTTACGCAAGTCAAACTCACAGCGACGTTTGACAACCTCAATTCGGTGTTCCAGATATACTTTCAAAGCTTGCTTAAGCGTTAATAAACGTGGTTGTCCATCCACAAGTGCCAACAAATTAATACTGAAGGTGCCTTCAAGCGGAGTTTTCTTATATAGATCGCGAAGGATCTTTTCTGCATCTGCAGCCTTGCTCAATTCAATGACTATCCGCATTCCCTGGCGGTCTGATTCATCACGCAGGTCAGCGATACCGCCCAGGGTACCTTCGCGTACAAGTTCTGCTATCCGCTCGATCAAGGAGGCTTTGTTGGTCAAGTAAGGCAGTTCATTAATTATGATACGGCTCTTTCCACGAGTCATTTCTTCCAGACTGACCCTACCGCGTACGGTGACCTTGCCCCGCCCGGTTGCATAAGCAGCCAGTACATCGTTCTGATCATGGTTCTGCAGGATCAACCCCCCCGTCGGAAAATCCGGCCCTTGTACAAAGTTCATCAAATCGCCAATCGTGACATCGTCCAGCTTTTCCCAATGCTTAAGTAAATACTGAAGTGCATCGATCACCTCAGCCAGATTGTGTGGTGGAATACTGGTTGCCATACCGACAGCAATACCGCTGGCACCATTCACCAATAAATTTGGAATCGCAGCAGGTAGAACTGCCGGTTCATCTAGCGTATCATCAAAATTACGCGAATAATCAATCGTATCGCGATCTAATTGGTTCAGCATATCCAATGCAAAATGGGTGATCCGGGCTTCTGTATAACGCATAGCAGCGGGGGGATCACCATCTACGCTGCCAAAGTTTCCCTGCCCATCCACCAGCGGGTAACGCATGGAGAAATCTTGTGCCAGGCGAGCCATGGATTCATAGACAGCCAGATCACCATGTGGATGATATTTTCCCAATACTTCACCGACGATCCTGGCAGATTTTTTATAGGCTGATTCTGGCCGTAATCCCATATCATACATGGCAAACAACAAACGCCGTTGAACCGGTTTCATGCCATCGCGTGCATCTGGGAGCGCCCGTGCCACGATAACGCTCATCGCATAATCCAAATAGGACTGCTGCATTTCGTGATCGATATCTACTTTCTTTACCATGCCAATTTCCATGCCAAACTCCTCAGCCAATTTTTCTATTCTTATACAATCTTACGAACTTTACCATGTGCCGTCAATAAAAAAACCCTGAGCGTATACTCAGGGTTTCTAGGTAATCATTCAAACTATTCTACTACAGGTGGAACCGCTTCAAGTTCATCGAGAGCTTTGACTTCTTCATCCGGGAAATTTGGGTCATTCACCACTTTATCCGATTCCATTCCCGCAAATCGTCCATGCACATATCCTGTACCAGCAGGGATCAATTTACCGATGATGACATTTTCTTTCAAGCCAAATAATGGATCACCCGTAGATGCAATAGCAGCACCAGCCAGAACCTTGATTGTATGCTGGAACGAAGAGGCAGATAACCATGAATCAGTCGTCAGAGAAGCCTTGGTAACTCCTAACAGAATTTCGACGTAGCGAGCCGGTTGTTTCCCTTGGGCAATGAGTGTTTCATTCGCACGTTTTACTTCGAGACGGTCCAGCACATCCATCGGTAAGTACTTGGAATCTCCTGGACGGATGATTTGAACTTTACCCATCAGTTTGCGAATAATCACTTCAAAGTGTTTATCATTGATGTTCTGGCCCTGAGCACGGTACACTTTTTGAATCTCGGTCAGCATGTACATCTGAGCAGCTTCGCGACCTTTGATCTTCAAAATAGTGTGCGGGTTAATCGAACCTTCAGTTAGTGGTTCACCGGCTTCAACTTTGTCCTCATCTTTCACAAGCAAACGAGAGGTGCTCGGAATATCATAATCTTCGCTCTCACGTTGTTCATAACTTACAAAAACTTTGCGATCTTCGATTCGAACACGGCCATTATGTTGTGCGTTAAGTTGAGCCTCACCCTGACTGGCAATGACGTCCCCAAGTGCAATCTCATTGGCATCCTTGGCAACTATCTCCCAACCTTCCGGAATTTCATACTCGTCTGAGGTCATTTCGCTGTGTTCAACACGAACAACTCGTTGTTCACCAGCGCGTTCTGATTGAATCACCTTGGCAATACCTGAGATGCGGGTAATAACTGCCTCGCCTTTCGGCATTCGGCGCGCTTCAAAAAGTTCCTCAACACGAGGCAAACCGGTTGTGATATCACCGCCAGCGGCAACGCCGCCGGTATGGAAAGTACGCAAGGTCAGTTGTGTGCCAGGCTCGCCAATGGATTGTGCAGCCACAGTACCTACTGCAGCACCCAGGATAACCAGTTTTCCGCGACCGAGGTCCATACCATAGCATTTGGCACAAATACCATGAATCAGTTCACAGCTTAATGGTGAACGCACGAATACATCTGTGATTCCAGCATTGGTTACTTTACGGATTAAGTCATGGTCCAACATTTCATTGCGTTCGGCGATGACTTCACCAGTCTTAGAATCAACAATTCGTGCACCAGTCGTTCGTCCAAAGAGACGTTCAGCTATTTTTTGACCAGCAACATCATCAGCTTTATGAATCCAAATGCCATCGGTCGTACCGCAATCCTGTTCGTTAACGATGACATCTTGGGCGACATCGACCAAACGACGAGTCAGGTAACCTGCATCCGCAGTACGTAAAGCAGTATCAGCCAAACCTTTACGGGCACCATGAGTCGAAATGAAGTATTCCAGGGCGGTCAAACCTTCGCGGAAGTTTGATTGAATTGGCAGTCGAATAATACGACCGGATGGATCAGCCATTAATCCGCGCATACCAGCAAGTTGAGCAATAGGGCCGAAACCACCTTTGGTGGCCCCGGAGTTCGCCATGATAGAAAGGTTGCCATTTGGGTCAAGATATTTCTTGACAGCTTCACCAACGACCTTGGTAGTATTCTGCCAGATTTCAATAATGCGTTCATTCCGTTCTTGCTCGGTCAACAAACCGCGACGGAAAGAGCGATTTACTTTCTCGACTTCTACCTGAGCAGCGGCCAACAACTCTGGTTTCTCCTTTGGAATGGTGATATCCGAAACAGCAATGGTTACACCTGATTTCATAGCATATTCGAAACCAATGTCTTTAATACGGTCGGCGACTTCAGTCGTCACATCTTCACCGCATAATTCATAAACATCAGCAATCAAATCCTTGACACCAGTTTTTTCAAGCGAGCGGTTCGTGAATTGTACTTCCTCGGGCAAGATGCGATTGAACAAAACACGACCCACCGTTGTAAAGATGCGTTCCTTTCGCGGCTCAACCAAACGCTCGTTTTTATCGTTGAAGTAGGTTTTCATGTAGATGGTAACCTTGGCATGAATATCTACCTGCCCTAACTGGTAAGCCAAATCTACTTCGTCAATATCGGCAAAGTTACGGCCATCACCAATATGGGAGCGATCGTCCTGAAGTGTCAAGTAATAGACACCCAGCACCATATCCTTAGAAGGACTAATGATAGGCTCGCCATCGGCTGGTTTCAGCAAGTTCTTCGAGGAAAGCATTAAGGTACGAGCTTCTTTGACGGCTTTTTCGGACAATGGCACATGCACAGCCATTTGGTCACCATCAAAGTCAGCATTGAAAGCAGTAGTCACCAATGGATGTAACTGAATAGCACTACCTTCGATCAGAATCGGCTCGAAAGCTTGAATACCCAAACGGTGCAAAGTTGGGGCACGGTTCAAGAGCACCGGGCGATCCTTGATGACCTCTTCCAACACTTCATAGACTTCCGGCCGGTTACGTTCGATAAAGCGACGTGCGCCTTTGACATTGGCGGTATATCCACGGGAAACCAGCCGTGAAATTACAAACGGACGGAACAATTCCAAAGCCATGGTTTTTGGTAAACCGCATTGATATAGTTTCAGTGTAGGCCCAACAACAATTACAGACCGGCCTGAGTAATCGACACGTTTTCCCAACAGGTTGCGGCGGAAACGACCTTTCTTGCCTTTAAGCATATCGCTCAAAGATTTCAACTCACGTCGGCCACGTCGTGATAGTGCCTTGCCACGTTGAGAATTATCAATTAAAGAGTCTACTGCTTCTTGCAGCATACGCTTTTCATTGCGAACGATCACATCAGGTGCACCCAACTCCAGCAACCTTTTTAACCGATTGTTGCGGTTGATAACGCGGCGATAGAGATCATTCATATCGGAGGTGGCGAATCGCCCACCATCCAATTGCACCATCGGGCGCAATTCTGGCGGAATCACTGGAAGAACGGTTAAAATCATCCATTCAGGATGATTACCCGATCGGCGGAATGATTCGACTACTTTCAAACGCGTTGTCGCCTTTTTCCGTTTCTGTTTGCTCTTGGAAGTACGTACTTCCGTCCATAAATCCTCTGAGAGCTTATCCAGATCCAGGCGGCGGAGAATATCATAAAATGCTTCAGCGCCCATGTCTGCTCGGAAAACCTGTCCCCAGCGAGATTTCAATTCCCGGTAGCGGCTTTCGCTCAAGAAGGTAAAAGGACGTAACTCCTGCAATTCATCGCGAAGGTGAGAACTTTGATCTTGTGAGTCGTTGGATTGGTCTTCCAATTGATTGCGGAAGGTTTCCATTGCCTCTTCGGCTTCAGCTTTGACCTGATCAATGCTCATCTGCAATTGTTCAAGGTCGCGAGCTCTCTCACTCTTGAATTCAGTCTCGATTTCATCCAGTCGTTCTTTGACGGCTTTCTGAACATTGGCAATATGCGCTGCCGTGACAGTCTCGCCGGACTCAGCAATCACAACACTGGCAGTTTCGAACAGGACCTGTTTCTTAATGGCCTGGCCAAGCTGCTCAGTTAGTACTTTCTCAATTGATTGACCTTCGCGGATCACCGGGTCAAGACGAGCCGCAATCTGCTCTTCCGCCTTGGACTCAATGTCCTTCTTCCTTTGTTGAAATTCAGCAATCTTTTTATCGCGACTTTGCTTTACATCCAGAATTTGGCTATTAATCTGATTCGCCCGTTCACGTTCAGAAACCGTAATTTCGTCTTCGAGACGTTTCAAGGCTTTCTGGCGAGCATCATCATCGACAAAAGTAACAATATATTGAGCAAAATACAACACCCGGTCAAGGTTTCTGCGAGAAATATCTAACAATAAACCCAGGTATGAGGGAATTCGACGCGTATACCAGATATGAGCTACCGGGGTAGCTAATTCGATATGACCCATGCGTTCGCGTCGCACTGAAGAACGTGTAACCTCGACGCCGCATTTATCACAAATAATCCCTTTATAGCGTGGGTTCTTGTACTTTCCGCAATAGCATTGATAATCACGTGTTGGACCGAAAATTGCTTCACAGAAAAGCCCATCTTTTTCAGGGCGCAGGCGCCTGTAGTTGATCGTTTCAGGTTTAAGCACTTCCCCGTATGACCAACTTTTAATTATTTCTGGCGAAGCAAGATTGATGCGGAGCGCTACAAGACTCTTTGTTTCCACTAAACGCCTCCTTAATGGGAACCCTTATGCTATTAAATACACATCAGCGCAATGGGTAGAAATCCTGCGCTGTTCAGGTTATCGCAAGTCGTAATAATATACATGCGATTGATAAGTATACCACAACTTATAGAAAATCCAATAGTTATTTTTGTCTCTCTTTTATTTCTTGCCGAACAGGTATTTCCAAGTAAAAAGTACTGCCTTTCCCCAACTCGCTTTCCGGCCAGACATTGCCATGATGCCGTAATGCAATTGATTTTACAATTGCTAGACCAAGACCGGAGTTTTTATTGCCCTGGCTCTCTTTGTGATTGTTTTTTTGTGCGCTATCGAAAATATTTGGAATATCCAGAGGAGCAATCCCGGGTCCATAATCCTGAATTTCAAATACTACTGAGTTTTCACGCTCCTGAACACCAAGGTTGACCTGCCCACCTAGATGTGAATATTTTATCGCATTATCCAATAAATTGATTAAAGCCTGTTGAAGTAACCCACGATCTGCTTCGATTACCAAGTCTTGTGCTGAAGTCAGTTTTTTCATTACGTTGATTTTGCGCTGGGTCGCTTGCGGCTGTAGTTGAGCAATCACTTGGTCTAATAATTCAGTCGGCGAAATCTTTTCAGTTTTAAGTTCTACACCGGATTCAATCCGTCCCAGATCTAATAAGTTATCGACCATGTGATTCATCTTTTCTGCAGACTGAATGATTTTGTCATTAAACTCTTTTTGCTGGCCGTTCAAATCCCCCAACATTGGTAACATGGATGCATATCCTTTTAACTGGGCTAACGGTGATTGCAAATCATGACTGACCGTTGTAACAAATTCGGTTTTCATTTTTTCCAAAGCCTTATAGTCAGTCACATCATGTAAAATACAAACCTTGCCCGCTTTTTTTTCATCCACTTCAACCGGGCTAATACTAGCAAGATAAACACGCCCATTTTCCAGGGTAATCTCTTTTGTCATCCTTTTATTTTTTTGTGATTCGGCTATTATCGTTATTAACTGGCTGGAACCTATCCTTTTTGCGCTGAAAAGGTTATCACTTGAGAGGATGACGACTCCTTCAATTTCATCGGCCGCCTGGTTATTCATTAATAGATTTCCTTCCTGGTCTACTAATAACACTGGATCGGGGGTAGAGGCCAACACTGATTCAAGTCTGCGTTTCCCCAGTTCTGCCTTAAGATAAAGGGAGGAATTTGAAACTGCTACCAAAACCTGGTTCGCCAAGGTATTAAAGAAACGGATTTCACTATCCAAAAAGCGGTGCGGATCTGCATAACCAACCCATATAATTCCTAAATACATTTCGCTATCCCTCAATGCAGCGCCCAACATTTCACTGGGGACATTCGAGCCTTTTACGATTCCCATTCTCTTTAATCGTGTACGAGATGGAATAACCAACACCTTTTCTGTTCTCAGTAGGTCCAGTAAAATTTTATCCAAATCAGTGTAATCTGTCGTATGTGAACCAGAAGCATAAACCTCAGTGGGCCTCTCCAACCCTATTTCGGGGTTTGTGAATAATACGATACGCGCAGAACTGGCACCATAGGAGAGAGCTGCTTTGAGAATATATTCTGAAGAACCCTCTATACTTAAGTGTGCTGCGATACCCTGAGAGACATCCAGCAGGCGATCTAATTCTTCCAAGCGGCTTTTCAGGCCGATACGCATTTGTTCAAATGCTGAACTAAGCCGTCCAAGTTCGTCAACCCCCTTTGCTTGAATGGAAGTGTCCAGACTGCCTTGAGCAATACTGGTGGCCTGATTGGCTAATTTCTCCAAAGAAAAAGTCACAGTCTGCATCAAATAACGCAAGAAAAAATAAGTTCCAAATGCGAAAATCAGCGAAAGAATTAGTAGCGGAATGGCAATTTGTAAAGCCAATTCCTGCGAGATACTGGCAGGAAGGCTCACTAGGATAGTCCAATTTTTCTCTGGAATCGGTTCAGCATAAACGATCCGCCGTGTGCCCGTACCGCTTGAATCGTCGTAAAAAGAGATGGCAGACGGAACTGAACCTGAATATGCGGTCATAACCTGAGAGGTATTTGTATCAAAAAGGATGATATTTTCCGCGTCCAGCAAGATACCCTCTCCACCTTGTTCCTTTAAAGAATTAAAGGCCTGAATCGTGGGTTGTGAGAACAGGTTTTCATCCAAATTGGTTCGAGCCAGTAACACCCCCTTTGGTAATCCGTATTCATCCGGAATGGCAGCCAGAAATGAGATCTGCACTGACCCGGTACCGTTGGTGGGAGGTACAGTATAGCTTTGAATCTGGACTCCATTCAGTGCCAACAAGATTCCTGCCTGTTCTTCATCGCTCATAAATAATTGATCCGGGGATGTGAATGGATAGCCTGTGAGAGGTGCACCAGTAAGATCAAACAAAAATAATTGATTAAAGAAAGGAGCAGATCGTAATTTTTCCTGTAAAAACGAGCGTGCTTTTACCTGATCTTCTAATGGGATACCTGATGCAATCATATCCGATACTAAGCTTTGCCCAGTCTCAATAATATAAGGTATGTTTTCAGACGCCGTATTAGCAATGGTTTGCAATTGGTTCTTTACCATAGAACGAGCCGCATTACCGGCAACTGCCCAGTCTGCAACCGAAAGCGTGATCATCAAAATCAATGCCATCGGCAGGGTAGCAGTTAATACGCGTGCCTTTAAGCCTGATTCACTCGGAGATGGCTCCAGGTTCTTAAAATGGACCCAAAAGGAATATTTGTGAACCAATAACAATTCACATAGTAAACCAGCAAAAATCAGCTGAATTCCGTTGGTGATTACAAGCACCCAGGATTGAGTGAAGCTATAGTCCAACCGCGCTGCGACGGCACCATTCGTACTGAAAAAAGTACTAATCAGGTAAATTGGCGTACTGATCACAGTGATCAATAAAGCTGCACCGATAGGCCTTCGGATGATCCTGTAGAACGCAGTACGATAATTTTGTTGCAAAGCTTTGGACAGCAAATACGCCAACGCAGCCACCTCAATCGGAGTGAAAACCGAATGGGTATTCCAAAATGCATCAATAACTCCGGTTAATAAACCAACGAAAACTGCCGGCCATGATCCAAGCATACCGGCTGCCAACAACATTGAAACAGCCGCAAAGAGCAAGATTTCAGGTGTATTACTCTCCTGAGGAACATTTGGCAGTGGAAGAGTTTTACCTCCCGGAAGGTTAATCCCAAGAAAAAAAGTAGCCAATATTGAGATAGCACATAAAATTGTCAGGATGGTCCAGAAATGCGGTTTTCTTAAATCTAATTTTTCTTTTTGGAGAAACCAAAGTAGTATGGCAGCCATGATGAACCAGCCCACCCAACCCAAAAGGTCGTAGGGTAAGTTGATATATGGGGATGAATCGAACAAAACCAAATGAACCATACTCTGGTATTTCCCTTAGTCATTAAACCGGAAGATCCACTACCTTATTTAGTTTTTTCCAGGCACTGGTATAGTAAAAACTATTTTTCGTTTTGATAGGAACACTTCGTACTTCTTTAAGCCATTTTGCTTCTGCTATATCCACTTTTGCAAAACAATCCGCTGAATAAACAGCCCTCTGATTTACAGGTGCGTTACACAACTGATCAGCGTGTTCACGGAATTCCTCTTCAATCTGTTCTCTTTCAGTAGCAATGATTCCAATCCGGCTGCCATGATCTTTGAGAATTTCCCGGTGCAACACTTCATGGCGCCAAAACATGACTCTCTCGTCATACTTCGCGCCTGGCGTTTTTACCATCTCGGGAATCCCGGCATCTATCCAAATCGGTTTAAATGTGGAAGTGCAGGGAGCAGCCGTTCCGGTCAACCAGTGAATTGCCCCATTTTCTTTAATTATCGAAACCATCGAGCCTGCGGTCTGACTGGTGCGAACAGGTCCCCAACCAGCATGCATACAAACATCTGCGCCGATCAATCCTCTGCCTGGATTGAACGTTCCTTTTACAGGTTGTGTGTGAGTACGGAGTATGGATGTCATATCCTTTACCGTTAGTTTGCCTTTCTTGGCATGCAATGTATCTGTAGTGCAGGTTTGTCGACCACGAGCATTAGCAAAAAAAGTAAACAGGGGATCTGAATAGCAGGCACTGAAATCAAACTCTTCTCTTTTTTTGCACCAACCTTTCTCTATTGCATGATTCACCAACCCTTTTGAGGCTTTATCCCAATATTTGCCAATAGTCAACCCATTTGATATGGAACGTACATCCCGTACTTTTTCAGCTGCCCACTCTTTGCCAACGGTTTCCAAAACCCAGGCTTCCTGAATATCACAAATCAGGTAACTGTTATGATAATAAAAGGGATGAGCATATCCACAGTTACCACTTTGCCCGTATTTCTCAAGCAATTCGATAATTGTGTTCATGGCAACTTCGGCAGTTTTCGAACGCTCCAGTGCTAGGCGTAAAAAATCCATCCCGATCAAGCCGGGTTGCTTTTGATATGGTTCGCGAGAGAAAATTGCTTCATTCCCAATCGTGACTCCATACTCATTTGAACCCATCTCCGCTCCCCAAATCCAAAAAGGTTTGGAAAGGAGCACTCTGTATGTCTCCGAAACCTGAGGAATCTCTACATAAGTACATTTTACTTTTTCCCCAGCTGAATGTTTTGCTGCAGGAATAGTGACGATTTCATGTGCTTCATTTGGGTCACGATCTGAATTCTTAGCAAATAAAACTGAACCACCCTGAGTGGAGTTGCCCAAAGCCACGATGGTATCACACATAATGAACTCCTTTTCGTTGGTGGAACAATAGAGAAATATTTACCCACGCAAATAATGAGCCTTTTACTTCTTTATGTATTATCCCCTATTTTTGTCTTCCCGGTCAAGCAGCAGCATGGCTTCACTCAGAACAGTATCGATGGTTTTATTATCCGAATTAAGAATGATGGCATCTTCTGCCGGATGTAAAGGAGCAATCAAGCGTGAAGAATCAATTTGATCACGTTTTCGGATTGAAGCCAATATTTCTGAATAGTCGGCCTTCTCGCCCCGTTTTTCCAACTCCAAACTACGTCGATTTGCCCGTTCTTCGGCTGAGGCCTCTAGGTATATTTTTAATTCCGCGTCAGGAAAGACAACCGTACCAATATCTCTCCCAACCATGACCATTTTTCCACGAGAGCCAATTTCTCTTTGTTGCCGGGTCATCGCCTCTCGCACCCCGGCATACGCCGATACTTTTGAGACATTACTATCAACGCAAGGTTCATGCAAACGCCATGTTACATCTATTCCATTCAATAGAACCGTATATTTACGGCCATCCATGATCGTCGGTCCAAGTGCATTGATCGAGATCTGGTTCGCCAAATTAGTTACTGCGTTCTCATCATCTATAGAATGTAACTGGTCGAGCGCTGCCAGAGTGACAGCCCGGTACATTACTCCTGTATCAAAGTACATATAAGAAAGCTTAGCAGCCATTCGTTCAGCCAAAGTAGATTTTCCTGATGCCGCAGGGCCATCAATAGCAATAATATTTGGTAATTTCATGAAGAATTTCCTTGGTGATCAGATTTAGGAGCCCTTAAAAAGGTCAGCTCTGGCCCAAAGGATAAAATTTGTACTGGTCGTCGGAACCCGACGGAAAGTGAACCAATCGAACCAATCCTTTGCTGTCATTTTGTCGTAATTTATTGCAGATGTCCAGGTAACTTGTTGACCTTGATACGTTTGTGCAAGTGTCAAAGTGTAACTTGTCGGCCCTAAAACGATAGATGGAGAATCTGAATCAGCAAAAATATCCACTTGTTTTACGTTTTGAAAATCGTGCAAAGCCCAGAGCAAAGAAGGTTGATTTTGATTCAACAAATCGATATCAGTGCCATTAATTTGTCCGGTATTCCACAGAGAGAGGTTATTTATCTGTTTTAATAGTAAGTCTCGGCCAACGGGTAATGCATCGCTTCGCCAAAGTTCAGCTTCCGGTCGTGAACCTAATCCTGCTGCTTTCCAGGCAGAACCAAACGTGATTGCTACTAAAATCAGGCCAACACCCATCAGCAAGCCCTGTCGGGATGCATTGGATGACCAACCCCAGCCGATCAATAGAGTTACCACAACCAAAAGAGCCAATGGAAGCAATATGTCTAGAAGGAAATTATCGCCAATCGGTGAAAGATTATTTACGCCGACTGCCATGCTCAAAAAGTTGAGAAAACTGAAGACGAGTAACGCAAAAGTGGCAATCGTTTGAAATATTTTTAAGGTCCATTCTTCGTTGGTAAAAAGCTGCAATAAATCCCCAAATCCATAAGCAGCCAACACCCATATCGGCACTAACGTCCAGCTCCAATCGACTACCTGCCGGGATGGATTAAGTAGTGTGAATGCGGTTGAAATCAAAAGCCAAATACCCAAGAAAATGATAATATTGCGATGTTTCTGCCAACCAGAGATCGCTCCCCAACAAGCCAGTAAAATTGCCAATAGCTGTTCGCCTAAAAGACCGATGAACATGACTTTGTCTGACACTCCGTTCCCAATTATCGACCATGAATGAAAATAATCGGCAATGCTGGTACCTAACCCACTGATCACCTGTGGCTTTAAGAAAAAGTCGGTTCCTAATAACAACAAAGTTCCCAGGGTAGAAAATAAATAAAGTTTCCAATTAATAGAGGAAAAAACTGAAAAAACCGTTCCGAGATTGTCTTTGTTCCACAATTTATGGATCCACAAATAGACCCCTACACTTATGACCGCTCCAATCACACCTGGCCAAAAAGACACTCCACCCAGTAAAGCAATTGCTGTAAAAAATCCGGCATAGAGCAGTTTGCGATTAATCAAGAAACCTACAGCAGCCAGAATACTAACCACCCCAATCATCGTCCCTGTGGACGTTCTGGAAAGTGCTATAAAACCTGGCTCAATCGCGAAGAATAATGCCAGAATAAACGCAGGTATTATACCAAGCCAACGCTTATACAACAGTGGAATAAATACCAGCCCGACACCAAATATTGCTGGCCAGAACCTTGCCCAGAATTCGGAACTCCCAAGCAAGAAAAATAGCATGGAAGTGAGAACAACATAACCCGGTTGGCCACCCACTGTCACAACGCCACCACTGGCAATTTTCAAAGCCTGCAATGCATTGGTCGCTTCGAGGTCTCCCAAAGGCAATGCTCCCAGTTTTATAAAACGTAACCCCATTGCCAAAATAAAAGCCATAGAATATACAATTATTTCAAGGTTACGAACACGGGTTTGTTCACTGTTTTCCATATTATGGGTTTACCCTTCGAAATTCATCCGGAACTTCATAAATGATTACGGTCTGATTCTGATAGACAGTTTTCAAGTGTTGATTGAATTTATCCAGAGAGAGGTGATAAGCAGTGGTTTCAAGATAACCGACGTAGATGTAACGAATATCGTAAGTCGCGATGATCTCATCAGCATCGACCCAACTGGAAGTCTCATACAAATTTTGAATCTCTTTCTTTCGGTTGTCAATTTCGGTATACCACCCACCACGCCACTGATCTTCATGTCCGGGCCAGCCAAGGACAGCCGGAAAACCGGTTTGCTCTGACACCCGGGCAAATTCAGTGTAACTATCTCCCACTGCTTCGGCGATAATTCCCTGAGGTTGGGTCCTCAGCCAATTCATCGCCAGCAACTCGTCGGGATGATAGATCTGCAAGTAGGCATTCCCATCCAATGTCCATTGTTGCGGATTAAATGAGTTTGTTTTATTCAACAGCATCACACAGGGATAAATCAAAGCAGAGCCAATCACTAAAATCCACAAAAGCATGAATAATGCATGCCGCCATTTTTTTAGTTCATTCCATAATACTGTCGTAGCAAAAGCTGCTGCGATTCCCCAGAACATCCAGGTTTGAAAGTAGAATTTAAAGATCGTATTCATACGCGAACCAAACTGGTCACGTAAATAAAAGTATTCGGGAAAAAGCGTTAGGCCAATACCCACCAACACCAGGAACAAGACAAAAGTTTCGGCTTTGATCGCCGGTTTTGTTTGAATTGCTAATTCCTCGGTGTTTTCCAAATTCTTTTCTTCTTTACGGATCCCGCTGGTAAGAATACCCCAGACAAGTATTAACAGAACAGTCAATGTGATCCATGTTCCCGGTGCAGTCAAGCGACGAGTCAAAGAAAGCAGGAATATTGAAACACCATCCGTCGTCTCGTGGAGATTGGCAAAATACCCACCACCAACCACCAGTTTTGATCCGATTAATGCAAGTACTCCATTCGTCGAACTGGCTAGTTCTTTACCCAAAGAATAAGCCGAGAAAAAGAGCAACCCGATGATCGATGAAAGCAACCATAAAAGAGTAATCACGGTCAAACTGAATTTTATGCCCCTCGACCACTTGTGCTGTGCTGGTGTCTTTCTCCAGAGGTGAATCAACCAAATTGAAATAGGAATAAGCAATGGAACGAACATGACCCAGAAATGGATTCCCCGCGTCATGTATTCCATACTAGGTAAGAATCCTCCTGCCTGCGATTTGAATGTTAAGAAAAAGGGCAAAAAAAGTACTGCTCCAACCAGTCCGTAAACTAAACCGGTCAGGAGGAATTCCCAAATTCGTTTACCGCTCCAACCGACTTGTTTAATTCTCAAATATATCCATATCAGACAGAATAAACCGACATAGATCGGGAAATCCCATGTATTAAAGAAAGCCATACTTCCCAAAACTAAAGCTGTCAACCAGAATTCCCAACGACTAAACCAGTGGTTGATATGCCACTCCGGCCAAACTCCTTCCGTGGCGGCGATGAATAAATTCAAACAAATACCCATCGCCATCAGGTCAAATGGCATTGCCAACACATGTGGGTGTAAATCAGACAACAAATATGAAAAGAACGGGAATTCATCGATAACCTCGATGTGAGTATTGGCCAGACTTAAATCTTGTAAAACCCTAGATCCGCGCCACCAGACCAAATAGCGCGAAGGAATCCAATTAAGGGGTGATGTGGGGGGGACATTTAAATCCAGGATATCCAGCCAACTCCAAAACTTTGAAGTAAAGCTCCCATCTGCTGCTTTTTGCCAGAATACACCTCCCGAATGGAGAACTTCAAGTAAGCCTTCTATATTGCTGACCACCAATACAAAGAATGAGCCTAAAATCCCTGCCCAGCGCGCATAAATTTTACTGGCTTCACTGAAAATTGAAGTGGTAGGCTGTTCTTTTTCTCGTCTCCAAAATGCAACCAGGTCGAAAACTAGGCCGAAAGCTGCTGAAGCAGTCAAACCAAACCAGAGAGCTGAAGTCAGGTTATACCCCACCCCTGACAAAACACCAGTCAGGCGAATCAACATGGCAATAAGCACATACCCAAAGTAATAATAGGAAATTGCATATCCCGAAAGCCAGGGGTCCTGCGGGGGAAAGGATGGAGAAGCCAATATGGAATTGATAAAAGCTAATTCCATGGGTTTTTCTGTTCCGGTGATTTCAGGGGTGGCCGCTCGGACAACTGCCCAAAGAGCAAAAAAGATAAAGAAAACAATTTCAACAACCAGGATTGTCTTCCAATTATCTTGAATCCATTGTATTAATTCTCGACCTTTTCCCTTGAATAGAGTAAACACAGACAACCCCAGAACGATTACAAAGGCGAGAACTTCACCACCGAGGTCATTTTGTAAGATTCCCAGACTGCATAATATCCAGAACAGATATCCCCACAAAAGCAATCCAAGCGGCTTACTGAAAGCATATCCCTTGCTAGCTAATCGAGGAAAAAATCGAAAAGCAATCGGGAAAGTAACTCCACCGAGGATTAATATCACCAAATACCAACTGAGGAAGTTTAAAATATCGCTCAAAATGAAACCTCCTTAATCAGCAGGAAGAACCTCATATATAGTCGTTTCCTTTTCCTGGAATACTTGCTTCCAATAAATGCCATCATAAGTAGAGAATTTAGTTAACCCATCTCCAGGATAATATGCTTCTTCAAGTTGCCCGACAATAATATATTTAACATTATATTGTTTCAAAAAGTTTAATGCCACATTGATATCCGTCGTATTATAAAAAACCGGGATTTCATTGATTCTTGCCCATACGACAGAATCATCCAGAAAACCGCGTTGCTGGCGTTCATGCCAGTTCCAACCTACGACACCAGGTAGTCCTGTGTAGATTGTAAAACGAGTACCCCATTTATATTCGACTGTATTTCCTTCAACGATCACAGGCGAACCTTCCACATTGAGCTGCATCCATTTGATGGCATCATAATCCTGGCTCAAGTCGAAGGTGGCATTTTGATCACTGTAATAACTGGTTTGCATGTAAGCCATGCCATCTAATGTATGAGGAGCATTCGGACTCATGCGATCATCAATCTTATCTTGTGCGGCGGTCAATGGATAGAGCAAAGCACCAAACAGCAAGAAGGCCAACACCACCTGCCAGACACCACTTACGTGTTTATTCCATGAAGTAGTAACAGCCGGGAATAACCACATGATCCCCGCAGCGGAACTGAGTGCAAGGAATGTCCAGGCTTGATAATAAAATTTGAAGACTGTATTCATACGACCAATATCGCCGTGTAAGGCAAATAGTTCGACAAATAAAGTCAAAACCATTGCTGTGCCAATCATGAAAAATACCAGTCGTTTCACATCAGGTTGATCTGGTCGCAACATTAAAATTAACGACCAAACAGCTACCGGAATCGCGATCCAGACAATGCTGACACCCAATAAAGCAAGAATCAGAATGACCAAAACAAAAAGAATCGCCAGAATCTGTAATAACAGCGAGTATTTCTTTAGCCCTTTTAACGCTGCTGCAGGAGTCGTTGCCATCCATTCACGGGTTTCCCAAAACAACCAGGATACGATGATGAATAGGAAGAATCCCCAGTGTGTCAAATATGAGGCGACAGGAGTATGGTCCCCTGTCCAGGGATCCACACTGCCATAGGCCTGACCGTACCACTTCGAAAAAGGCGCGTAGAAAAGAAACAATAATCCCACCAGTAGAGCCACGGCGGCCAATGCATAGAAACATCTCCGCAGCCATAAGGGCATCTTAGGAAGAAACCAGATCGGAATTTCCGCATAACGAATTATTGTGTAGATAATAATTAAAGCAGTCAACGCCAGATAAGTGGGTAAATCCCAGGTATTGGTCGGACGTAACGCTCCAATGACTATACCACCCAGAATAAAACTGGCTGCAAAGGCAATGATTCGTGCTTTGAGACTTTCACCCCAATGCCATTTTCCTAGCAAGAGAGATAAACCCCAACCGATTGCCAACAATGTTATAGGTAACGCAATCAAGTGTGCATGCAGGTCGGCATAAGTGAATGTAAAGAAAGGAAATTCCGTGATTGTTTCACCTGGTAACGCCCTGGAGGGTATCCAGTACCAATCGCCAGTACTATAAGGCAGCCTCGCACCTTGTAAGAATTGAAGCATGCCAGAGATGAACCATCCCCAGCGTTGAAAGATCGTCGCAGTATCAATGACCCCACCAGGAGCCACCAGTTTCTGTGCACCTTGCCAGATCATTCGCAACGTTCCCAGGTTACCTAGAATTAACACAGAGACCGAAGCAAGCAAACCGCTAAACAAAGCCCTGAGATTAGCTTTTTTCTCATCAACTGCTAATTTTTGGGTTTGACCATGTAATAAATTCCAACCCACACTGAAAGCTCCTGTAGCAGTCAACCCAAAAAGGGTCGGGAGAATCAAGTTATATGCAACCGTGGGTAAAATCCCCAACAACTTTACCGGAACACCGACAATCACAAAACCATAATAGTAATAATTAATATAGCCACCAGCAAACCAAGGATCATAAGGTGGGAAGACAGTGCTTTTTAATATGGCAGTAAAGAATGAAAGGTCCATCGGCTTTTCGCCACCCTTCCATGGATGCCATAAATCAGGGTTCCCTAAACGAATTCCCAAGTCGATCAGGAAAAATACCAGGAAGACCAATTCGGCAGTTAAGAAATACCATTTCCGGTCGTGTAATTCTTCCTTGAGTTCCACTCTTTGGTAGAAAGCCAGAATTGCGTTTCCGAGGAGGAGTACACCCAAAACGATGATTATTGTCAACCGACTAAAAGTCGTAACTGTCGAACTCGCTAACCAAGTAAATAGGGCTAATAACAATAACCCAATCAAACGACTAAAGGGATAGCCGTGGTCCGGAAGTTTTTTAAGCGCTAATCTAGTAAACGGATAAACTAACCAACCCAACAAGAGGATTAACACATACCACGTAATAGCTGTCACCCATTGGTTAGTATTAATCCAAGAATTCGGATCAAACAATTTAATAAACGTACCACCTGCCTGCTGAATTTTTGCCATGGCGTCCGAAAGCATCAATGTGCCATGGAACTTACTGGCCTGACCAGGGGTAATATGAATTGCTTTACTTAAATCAACCGCGCCTAAAATATTCAAAACATTCGCAGAGGTAAAGCTACTCGTTTTTTGGAAAATAAAAACTTTCGGGTGATCATAAACTGTAAACGCTTCTTCTGCTGACTGGTCATTTATTTTGATTGAGCCTATATTCGGATCTGACTCAAAAACCGCAGTCAATTGATAGCCAAGCGCCCCCTTGAACATCCCAGGTTGAGCGACTTGATAACACCACAGCAAATCCTTATCCGTCGGGCAACCGAGGAGATTTCGATAATAGGCAATCGTCAATGGGTAGCGTTCTCCAACCCGTGTGGTCGATCCCCACTGGCGATTAGAACTGATGATAATAGTGTCTGCAGTATCGAGAATGCTGTTAAATCGGTCCAGCTTGGCCGAATTATCATCCCAATACATCTGAAAATCTTCATTATTACTGTAAATTCCGTATTGATTATCCCAAATGTTGTAACCATACATTCCTAAAGGCAATGCATCATCCCAGGAAGATTCAAGTGCCAGGACGTTGTTATAAAATCCCAAACTGGCATCGCTGCCATCAGCCATCGGGGCAAGAGAAAACTGTAGCTGATATACATGGGTATGATCGAGAGGGACACTATGATCGAGGTGGATTGTTTTACTTTCACCACGAGGATCCGAAACCGGAAGGAATGTATCAGAGAGATTTCCGGTGGCCAAGATACCTTGATTTGGATCAGAAGTATCTACAACTGCAACTGTGAGTGTTTTATCTTCTGAGTTTTGTAGTAAATCTACGGCTCGATTCAACTCGATCTGATTGATCGTGCCGTCGCTTGGTGGCATAAAGTTTGTGGTTGTGGACGTTCCAGGTTTTAAGGCATAAACCGGAGAAGGCAAGAATTGGGTGGTCGTCTTGTCATTTGTATTGTAAGTTAATGCCACGTTTCCCATGATCTGTAACTGCGTATTCTCTTCGATCAAACCCAATGAGATTTCATATTTTATTCCTTTATTTAGAGGCACGGGAGCATTTAATTGCACGGCAATCGTTGGGCCGAGCGGATCATCGCTGGGAGCAAAATTGGATTGAACACTCCCAGAAGCAATCCCAATTTTTGAATTTCCCTGTAATTGAGATACGGTGACGAAAAAAGTTGCTTCTCCGCCTTGAGGATTTTGTAATAAAACATGATCAACAGACACTGAGGTCAAATCTGCATCTTCGACCGGTGAAAAATCATAAATGTAAGGCGTTTCCGGGGTGATTTGAGCGCCATTTAAATATGCGATTGGTTCGTTGACATCTCCGGAGGACGTATCGATCTTCAAGTTAATCGCACCGGGAATATTCTGATAAATCCATTCGCTGGCCGCAACCCTGGTCACCGGTCGCGTGTAAATGCGAGTAAAGGCATAAGCCCATGCAGCAGTACAACCGGCAACGATGATGACTAATACGACCGCAAGGACCCGACGCCAATTCACCTGTATTTGCGTTATTTTACGAACAATGACTTCCCCATTTTCCCAGAGTTTAAAAATGACCCAGGCAGCAATTATGGCTAAACCGGCATAAATGGGGAGTTGATAACGCATCGTGCGAACCCAGGGAAGTGCCTGTGAAAGGAAATAGAAGACAACCCAAGCCCATAACAATAAATGTTTTTGCCAATCCCCCTTGATGATCCGCCAACCCATCCAGAGTACTCCTGCCCAGGCCAAAAGACCAAGCGGTAGACCAACTCCCCATTCAACCAGGTTCGTCAGCGAGAAGGTGATGGGTCGGCGTGCCCATTGAAGTGCAAATGGCACATCTACATTTCCTGTGCTCTGGTTAGCCAATTCTTTGAGGCTGTTAATCCATAGTGGGTTAATGGAAAAATTAAAGAAACTGGGACCTACAAAAGCATAGGGCTGGAAGAATCTAAATGTCAAAAAAGCGATGACACCTGCAATCACTAAATTTCGAATAATAATGGGTAGATCATAATGTTGTTCAATTTGAGTAGATTTCTTAAAACGTAAGAAAGCTGCCAGGGGTAGAAATAAAGCTAAAGGCCAAATACTGACCTTACTTGCCATCCCCATACCAAAAATAATAGCAAATATTATATATGAAGATACCGAAGACCAATCTGTTCTGATCCAATACCATTCTTGTGGTTTGGGTTTTTCTGATGGTTCCACCAGAGAATTAGGGTTCGGATTGATAATACAAACCAAAACATAGATTCCAGCCATCACAAAAAAAGCAGCAAACGTATCAACAGTAAAATAATGCGAAAGTTGAATCGGTAATACTGAAAGCGCCAGGAAGAGTGATGCCAATAATCCCAAGCGTGAATTCTTATACATACGCTTACAGATTAAATATACAAACAATATCGAACCCAGATCGAACAAACCGGAAAGAACCCTACCCACCACATTCACTTGATCATAGCCAGTTTGGCCTATCGCCTCAGCAACATAGTGTGTTAGAAATAAGGGTAAAGTCCCATAGACATAATAGCCTTGCCCTACATTATTGGGATTGAGTGTTGAAACAGATGTATTGAAATATTCTGAGAGGTTATGAACCGATTGGATATCTGTTTCAACCATTGTTAAGAAACGCTCATCTGGGTGAAGGTGATAAACGCTATCCCAGGAGATACCAACAAACCGAAAATAAGCGCCAATAAGTAAAACGCCGATCATCAAAACATCCCAGACCCACGGATACCGGGGAAATCGATGTCTAGTCGGTCTTGACTCTTCAGAAGGGATATCCGAGAATTTCATATTAGCCTACCTTTTACCTGACCAAATCAAGCAAACTTGGAATCTTCTACTGGGTGTAATTCATGATCGATTTCGTTGAATAAAGACACATATTGACGAGCTACAAAAGATGGGTCATAACATGAAAATTCATTCTGGCTCACTTTTATTTTTTTTTGCTGGTTGCTGACGATCTCGAGTATGGTATTGGCCAATCCATTGGAATCGCCAATCTCAAAGATCTTTCCCATTTGATGGATCTTCACCGGTTGACGTACACCAGGCAAATTCGATGTGGCACAGGGTACCCCGTTCATCATGGCTTCTATCTGCACTAAACCAAATGCTTCAGTCGAATTCAAACTCGGAACTACGAGCACGTCCAGGTTAGGATAAAAAGCTGCCATTGACTTAGGATCCAAGGATCCGACAAATTCCCAGTTTCCGGTTTTCTGATATTGTTCGATCGCCGGCATTAACCGCTGTAAATATTTTTCTTCACCGATGATATTCTGATAAGGCCCAACGAATTGAACCTTTGCACGCGGATATTTTGCCAGAATCTGTGGCAAGGCGTTGAGCAGAACTTCAACCCCTTTTTCGGTGGCAAAACGGGCAGCCATACCAATCACTGGATGATCATTACCCGGATTATGGTGCATGGCAAAATTTTTGACTTCTACCTCACTTGCTATCGGTAAAACCACTGGTGGTGGAATGATCTTTACTTTTGAAAGAAACCGCTGTAAATAGCCCGAATGATTGGCATAATCCTGTGTATAAGTGACGATGCGGTGCGAAAACACTGCTGTGACCAGGTTCATCAGGTCGACTCCCCAATTAGCTGTCGTACTCAAGATGCCTTCTGGCATATGCAGATCACAATGATAGGTGGTAATGGTGGGTTTTTGGAGAATCCTGCCGCGGAAGGCAATCCCGGCGGCGTCAAATTGGGGTAAGTGCAACTGAATGACATCGTTCTCTCGTACCAAACGGTTGGCAACCATGCCGATCGTCGGCATAATGACCCCTTTACTCAACCGAAACCAAACCGGGACTCGCACAATTCGTACACCTTCATCCATTTCATCGCGGGGAGTGCTCGGGTCAAACTGAGAAGTCAAAATGGTTACCTGGTGACCCTCGGAAGCGAATGCCTTTGCCAGGCGTTCAGCATAGATAGTCAAACCACTAATATTAGGGCGATAATAAGTCAGAACGATCAATATCTTCATTTTACTTAAAATAAAGTGCGATTCTCGTTAACCCAATTGAACAAACGCTGAATACCTTCTTGCGCATTCACCTTTGGAGACCAATTCAATACCTGTTTCGCTTTGTGAATATCTGATATGAACACTGGCTGGTCACCAGGCCGCCAATCTCCCCAAGATATGGGGATTTTCTTTCCGAGCAGCTTTTCTAGCATCGGGGCAAATTCAATCCAAATAGAAATCGTATTATCTCTGCCTCCGCCTACATTGAAAATCTGTCCGGCAGCTTTGCCTGGATTAGATAAAGCTGCATCATAGGCGTCAAGTAGATCATCCACAAAAAGAATGTCGCGGACCTGCTTGCCATTGCCATAAATCGTAATCGGATGGTTGGTGATCGCGGCGATCACAAACCAAGCGACCCAGCCCTGGTCTTCCACGCCAAACTGACGTAAGCCATAAATACAACTTTGGCGAAAGACTGTAGTAGGCAAGCCATAGATGCGATGATAATCACGAACATACTGATCCCCACTACCTTTAGAACAGCCATAGGGGGAATGAAAATCCAATGGTTGATCTTCTGCTGCACCATTGGGTAAATTGGCATAATCAAAACGAGTCTCCAACTCAACCACTTTAACATCTTCCATTCCGCCATACACTTTGTTTGTGGAGGAATAAACAAATGCCGGGTTGTTCCCGGAAAGTCGGGCCGCTTCTAGAGTATTGAACGTCCCCTGTGCATTGATTTGAAAATCCGTGCGTGGGTCTGTGACGGAAGTGGTAACGGCAACCTGCGCTGCAAGGTGAACGATGCATTTCGCATCTTTAGCAGCTGATTTAATTTCTTCAGCGTTACATACGTCACCGACAATTAGTTTGAAAGAAGCTTTACCATGTTTTTGTTGCAGCCAATCAATATTGAGCTTTGCACCATGGCGAGAAAGATTATCAAAAATGACTATCTGATCACCACGAGTAATGCAACGGTCAGCAAAATTCGAGCCGATAAATCCGGCCCCACCAGTGATAAGTGTTATTCCGTCCATTTTATACTCCATTAATCATTGGTCTCAGTATGTTGCTCTCGATTGTTATTTTGACCCAGTTTCAGATTTGACATTAATGAAGAGAAGCTCTGACCATCACGGATCAAACCCCAAACCCCAAAAATAGCACTGATAACAAATTGTAGTACATGTAACAAAATTGCATATGCCAAAGCAGCTGATTCGGAACCGCCAACATAAAAAATGGCCCCAACCATAGAAGCTTCATAAACGCCTAGTGAAGCCGGAGCCGAAGGAATGGCAACACCCAAAGATAGAATTGACCCCACAAATGCGCCCTTCCATACAGGAGCTCCGGGGAGAATCTGCCAGACTAAAATATCATACATCAATACCCACATCGCCCACGAAAGTGCAATCCAAAAAAAGCTCAACAGGAATTGACTAGGGTGGGTTAACGTGGATAAACCATCCAATAGTTTATTCACCTGGGGAAGGATGTGTTTCTCCAAAAATCGCCAGCGGTGACTGTTTGATTCAATAAAGTTGGATACTTTTTCACGATAACGAGCAATTAGAAAGAGCACCAATAAACCAAATATTACCAGACCTAACGCTGTCATAGCAACTGTCTTCACCCAGGGTTTAATAACCACCAGGGGTAAAGTGATCAAAACTAATGAGGCGGCCATGGCAACATCAAAAGCTCGTTCAATGACAATTGTCGAAAGTACATGAAAGGTTCCCAATTTGGAAGATTGTCCGATAAAAATCGAGCGCCCAATTTCTCCGGCTCGAAATGGCAAAACATTATTTAATAGGTAACCTTCACTTATGCCAAAAAAAGCTTGTTTCCAGGTCACTTTATTTCCGAGGATCGTTTGCCAGGCTTTCCCCCGCACCAGCATACTGGTAAAAAGTATTAAAACGACAATTATCACAAACTGCCAACTGGCAGTTGTAAATGCTTTTTTTAGATCTTGAAAATTAACCAGTCGTATTACCACATATAATGCAATCGCGCTGATCAGCACACCCGGCAACCAGCGCAATAGATTCTTCCAATTCCATTGAGTACGAGAACTCATTCATCCTCCAATTTGAGGACTGCCATGAACGCTTCCTGCGGAATTTCTACGTTCCCGATCATTTTCATGCGCCGTTTTCCCTTTTTTTGTTTTTCCAACAACTTCTTTTTCCGACTGATATCCCCGCCATAACATTTAGCTAACACGTCTTTTCTCAAGGCCTTCACAGTTGCGCGTGAAATTACCCGTCCGCTTGCAGAAGCCTGAATGGGAACATCAAAAAGTTGGCGTGGAATGAGTGCTTTGAGGCGGGTCACAAGTGCTTGACCCTTGTGATAAGCATCCTCTTTGTTCACAATGGCCGCCAGAGCATCGACTGGTTCCTCATCCACCAACATCTCCAATTTAACTAGATTCCCCTGGCGATATTCAAGAAAATGGTAATCCATCGATGCATAACCCCGTGTCCGTGATTTCAAATCATCAAAGAAATCCACAATCAATTCAGAAAGGGGAATATCATAATTGAGTTGAACTCGATTGGGTGCTGGATAATCTTGGGAAATAAAAGTTCCCCTTCTTTTTGTCACGAGATCCATGATGGTTCCGTAATAATCTATCGGTGTAATGATTTCCAAACGCATCCATGGTTCACGAATTTCAGATATTTGGACCTCATCCGGTAATTTCGCTGGAGATGAAATTGAAAGTTTCTCACCATCCAACAACTCCACTTCATATTCCACTGAAGGTGCAGTTACAACAATATTCAAGTCATATTCGCGTTCGATACGTTCTTGAATGATTTCCATATGAAAAAGGCCCAAGAAACCACAGCGAAATCCAAAATTTAAAGCCTGGGAGGTTTCTGGATCAAAAGTCAGTGAAGCATCATTTAACTGTAATTTTTCCAATGCTTCTTTTAAAGCTTCGTAATCTTCACCTTCGACCGGGTAAATGCCAGCAAATACCATCGGTTTGGGATGGCGGTAACCAGGCAAAGGGTGTGCTGCTGGATTAGTAGCGAGTGTGATAGTATCTCCAACCCGGCACTCCTTAACAGATTTATATCCCGTGGCGATGTACCCCACATCCCCGGCAAGCAATGATCCTGTCGGGACCATGCCCGGCGAAAAAATACCTACTTCGACTGGTTTCAGGTCAGAATTCGTCGCCATTAAACGCAAGGTACTGTTCATGTCGATACTGCCATTGACGACGCGGATATATGCCACCACCCCTTTGTATGAATCATAATGAGAGTCAAAAATCAGCGCTTGCAAAGGGGCTGTTTCATCCCCTTTGGGAGCTGGAATCTGTTCTACGATAGCATCCAAGACCTGCTCTATATTTATCCCCTCTTTGGCAGACACCCGTAACACTGATTCGGCTGGAGTCCCAACAAGGGCTTCTATTTCCTCGGCCGCTTCGTCCGGCCTGGCAGAGGCCAAGTCGATTTTATTGATTACCGGTAATATGGTCAGATTCGATTCTATGGCCAGATATAAATTTGCCAAAGTTTGTGCTTCTACACCCTGGGTAGCATCCACAACGAGCACTGCACCTTCGCATGCTTCGAGTGCGCGACTGACTTCATAATTGAAATCCACATGCCCAGGGGTATCGATCAGGTTCAATTCATATTTCTTTCCCTTGTAGTCATAATACATACGAACTGCGGATGCCTTGATGGTGACCCCTTTTTCTCGTTCAAGGTCCATCGTATCCAACACCTGGTCCACCATCTCGCGATCAGAGATAGTTCCGGTGATTTGGAGCATCCGGTCAGCCAAAGTCGACTTTCCGTGATCCACATGGGCGATAATGCAGAAATTTCGTATCGTATCAGCAGGCATAAGCGCTGTTAGTATAACCTATTTTATCTGGATAAAAGTCAGGTAAGTGCTTACTCTTGGTCGAATAAAGGACGAACCCATTCCCCGATTTCTTTTATTTTCTGGTAAGGCATCATTAAATGGACTAAAAATTCAGTATTCCCTTTTGGGCCAAGCAGCGGTGAACGAATTAATCCTGTGGTGGTATATCCTTCGTTTTCCGCAGCACTTAAAATCTCAAACAACACCTTTTGGTGCACTTGAATGTCACGAATCACTCCATCACCACGGGCTGTTTCTTTACGGCCGGCTTCAAATTGAGGTTTGATCAATGCAACAACTTCACCCTGGCGATCTTCAAACCAACGTTTGAAAACAGGAAAGAAAATTCTTAAGGAAATAAAGGAAGCATCAACGGTAATGAGTGAGAGGGATTCAGGAAAAGCAGTGATGTAGCGGGCATTGGTTCGTTCCATTACCACCACACGTGGGTCATTGCGTAGCTTCCAATGTAACACTCCATACCCAACATCTACTGCATAAACCTTACTTGCGCCGTGTTGCAATAAACAATCCGTAAAACCACCGGTACTGGCACCGATGTCAGCACAGATTCGCCCGGAAACATCCAATAAGTTGAAGGCTTGCAGTGCTCCCAGTAATTTTTCGCCCCCACGCGAAACAAACGGAGGTGGTTGATCGATGCTGACTTCGCTCTCAGGTGGGAGTTTGGTCGCGGGTTTGAGCACGACCTGTCCTGATACCCGTACTTGCCCGGCCATGATCAAGCGTTGTGCCTGAGAACGGCTCTCACATAAACCTTTTTCTTCAAGTAAAAGATCCAGACGAATTTTTTCCACGTTGCAATTGTACTTGCGATAAGCTAGTTGTGATATATTAATCCCATGATGAAATATCTATTCAAAGCCATGCGTCCGCATCAGTGGACCAAAAATGCCTTTGTCTTTGCCGCCCTGGTATTTGATCGTCAACTCTTCATCCTCGCTTCGTTGGAACGCACGTTTTTGGCTTTCATCATTTTTTGCCTGCTTTCCAGCAGTGTTTATCTCATCAATGATGTTTTGGATATAGAGGCGGATCGCAACCATCCAGTAAAAAAGAACCGTCCCATCTCATCGGGTAAGTTGCGAATTTCAGTTGCAATCATCAGTTCAATCATACTGGCAGTAATCTCGCTGGTAGGAGCTTATTTCTTATCCCTTGAACTAATCATTTTTGGATTGGTTTACCTCCTTTTGAATCTGGCTTATAGCAAATGGCTGAAGCACATTCCTTTAATCGACGTACTCGTCATTGCCACCGGGTTCGTTCTTCGGGTTGCCGCAGGTGTTTCGGTCATACATGTGCAGAGATTCTCTCCATGGCTCTATATCGTTATGACCTTATTAGCTTTATATATCGGTTTTGGTAAACGGCGCGCGGAAATGACCATTTTGGCGGAGGACAATAAAGGTGTCCACCGCAAAGTACTGGATGGTTATTCGATTACCCTTATCGATCAATTAATCACAATCGTCTCATCCACCACGGTGATTGCTTATTCCCTTTATACTTTTTCTGCGCCGAATTTACCTGATGATCATGCAATGATGTTAACAATTCCATTCGTCCTTTATGGTATCTTCCGTTACCTTTATCTCATCCAAATAAAAAATGCTGGCGGTGAACCGGAAGAACTTCTTCTCAAAGATCATCCGTTACAGGCTACAATTGGCTTGTGGATCATTTCTGTCCTGGTGATTTTCTACCTGATCAAATAATGCCTGCCACCTCAGTTTCCGCCCCTGGCAAAATAATCCTCTGCGGAGAACATGCAGTCGTTTACGATCAGCCCGCGATTGCGATTCCGGTCCTTACTCTCTGCACTACTACTAAAATTTTTGCTCATCCAACTCAACCCAAAGGGGAAATTCTCGTCAAGGCAGATGTGCTTCGGTTAGCCGAGAAATTGGATATTTTGCCTGTCGATGATCCCATTCGCAAAACCATCGAATTAGTTAAAACTTATTTTTCTCTCGAATCCCTTCCTGCTTGTGAAATTCATATCATCTCTACCCTCCCCGTGGCAGCCGGGTTGGGTTCTTCGGCTTCTTTGTCTATCTCCATTATTCGCGCATTATCCGAATTCATTGGTCATCCATTACCACCGGATCAGGTCAATACCTTGGCTTTCGAAGCAGAAAAAAACTATCATACTCATCCTTCAGGCCTAGATAACACGGTGATTACTTATGAAAAGCCAATTTATTTTCAGAGAGGATGTCCTCTAGAATTCTTACACATAGAAAGGCCATTTCAATTCATCGTTGCCAATACCGGGATCACTGCTTCGACATCAGAAGCAGTCTCAGGCGTGAGAGAGCGTTTGCAAAATGATCCTGAAAAGTACACTACGCTGTTTACTCAAGTCGGATTAATCAGCCAGCATGTCAGGAAGAATTTAGCATCAGGGAGCCAAAAAGAGATTGGAGAGTTACTCACTCTAAATCACAGGTACCTCGTGGAAATGGGTGTTTCCTGCTCTGAATTGGACCGTTTTGTTGAAGTATCCATAAACTCCGGAGCTCTGGGAGCAAAATTATCCGGCGGTGGCTTGGGTGGAAATATGCTCGCCCTGGTCACATCTGATACAACAAAAAAAGTGGAAGAAGCATTAGAAAAGGCAGGCGCAAAAATGATTTTTAAAATCATCCTACCTGCATCAAAGGAGGGTAAATGAGCCAAACCATTTTCTTGAAATTAGGCGGTTCACTCATTACTGATAAAGATCAGGCAAACACACCACTAATTTCCCAAATCGATCTCATTGCCAATCAAATAAGGCTATTTGTGAATAGATTTCCAGATTTCCGGCTCGTGATCGGTCATGGATCCGGATCATTCGGACATTTTGCAGCCAGTCATTTTCATACACGTGCAGGGGTAAATACATCGGAAGAATGGACCGGCTTCACTAAAGTCTGGGCGGCTGCGCGAAATCTCAACCAGATCGTTGTGGATAGATTATCTCTTGCCGGATTGCCTGTCATCAGCTTTCCACTATCCTCCAGCGCTGTAACTCGCCAAGGCGAGCCATCTGATTGGAATACCCGGCCTATTCTGTTAGCCCTACAGCACAATCTCCTGCCTATCATTTATGGCGATGTAGTATTAGACGATATCTTTGGTGGTACCATTCTTTCTACTGAAGAACAATTCGCTGCCCTCGTTCCTCTACTCAAACCGGAAAGAATTTTGCTTGCCGGCAGTGAAGAAGGTGTATGGCGGGATTTCCCGGCACGTACTGCTTTGATCTCTGACATAACGCCTTCGACTTATCCATCCATTGATAAAAAAATATTCGGTTCAGCCAGTGTGGATGTCACCGGGGGGATGGCTGCGAAGGTCCGCAGTATGTTAACTCTCGCTCAAAATAATCCCGGGCTACAAGTCCAGATTTTCTCCGGCAAAAGTGAAGATGCAATCTTTCAAGCACTCACAGGTAAACCTCTAGGCACGATTCTCCATTCAGATTTTTCAGGAGGCATAGATGAGATTTGATCGTAAAGTATTCGAATCCTTTGAAAATACGATGCTTGCCCCTTATGCAGTTCATGCCAGCCAATCCAAAGGCCGTTTCTTTCCAGAACCAGAACCTGATTTTCGAACCTGCTTTCAAAGAGACCGCGATCGTATATTACACACCACAGCTTTCCGGCGTCTGGAATATAAAACTCAAGTCTTCATCAACTTCGAGGGAGATTATTATCGCACCCGATTGACCCATACTCTCGAAGTTGCACAGATTGGTCGAACCATTGCCCGTGCTCTGGGTGCAAATGAAGACCTCACTGAAGCTATATGCCTGGCGCACGACCTAGGCCACCCTCCCTTTGGCCACTCAGGGGAAGCCACGCTCAATCTTCTAATGCGAGACTATGGTGGATTCAATCATAATCACCATTCATTTCGCGTCGTCACTGAAGTCGAAAAAAGATATCCGGAATTTCCCGGGTTAAATTTAACCTGGGAAGTATTGGAAGGAATTGTTAAACACGAGACTGCTTACGATAAGGCAGATGCCAGCGGGTTCAACCCTGAATTGCGTGGCCACCTCGAAGCGCAAATTACCAATGTGGCTGACGAACTTGCATATACCTCACATGACCTTGACGATGGATTGCGTTCCGGGTTAATCTTGCCGGAAATGCTGGATGATATCGAGCTTTGGAAACTGGCCGCTGCCCGTTTTCGTAAGCAAAATCATGAAATTGATGACCTGATGCGCCACCAGATCATTCGTGAACTGGTCGGAATTGAGGTCGATGGCATGATCCGTGATTCTGCAGATCGGATCGAGAAATCTGGAGTAAGTACTCTGAAAGAACTACAATCACTTTCTTATAATTTGGTCGGTTTTGAAAAAGAGATGGAAGAAAATAACCGGATTTTAAAAGATTTCCTTTTCAGGAATATGTACAGTCATTATCGGGTCGTGCGGATGCAAAATAAAGCGTCGAATGTATTAACTGCTCTTTTTCAGGCTTACCATCAATCCCCGACCATGCTTCCCCCTCAATTTCAAGAATTGATCAAAGAGAAAGGGAAGGAAAGAACGATTTGCGATTACCTGGCAGGCATGACTGACCGTTTTTGTATCGAAGAGTATCAAAAGTTATTTGATCCTTCCCTGTTACCTTAACCAGGATTAAAATAGGCAGACATAAAAGTCGAATTCATCACTGGAGTTTGAATGAATAAACCATCTTATCTGACCAAAGAAGGCGCTGAAAAACTGCGGCAAGAATTTGAACATCTTAAAGGCCCCGCACGTGAGGAATTAGCGAAACGTTTACGCTTAGCTATTCAACAGGGTGACCTTTCAGAAAATGCGGATTATATTTCTGCCAAAGAGGAGCAAGGTTTTCTAGAAGGTCGAATTGCGGAATTGACATCCATATTAAGTAACATCGTGATCATCGATGAAAGCGGAACCAAGAAGGACAAAGTGGACGTGGGTACGAAAGTCACCATTCAAGAAGGCGATTACCCCGAGGAGACTTATTTTCTGGTTGGACCGCAAGAAGCAAATCCATCCAAGGGTCGCATCTCTCACAACTCACCCATCGGGGAGGCGCTTCTCGGCCATAAAACCGGCGATATCGTCGAAGTGATCACGCCGGGTGGGCCAATCAAATTGAAAATCGTCCGCATTGAATAAGCAATAAAAAAACCCCGTAAGGGGTTTTTTTATTGCTATTATTTTGCCCAAACACTTAATTCGAGGGTCAGGCGTTCAAAATAACTCCCTGTGGGTAAAGCCCCTTGTCCATAGACCATTTCGATCACCTTCGCTTGCAATTGCAGCGAAGCAGTTTCAAGTAAGATTTGTTGCCCGGGTTCAATCAAAACCGGTTCTCCCTTTGAAGCCAGGCGCTGACGAGTAGATGGATCATTCATTGCCCTAGAGCTCATCAGAACTTTGGTCACGGTTTGAATATCATTCTTATCGAACAGCCAAACCTCAAAGGCAGAAATCTTCTTGGGTTCGCCAACCCCAACAGTATCCGAGATACCCACTCCGCATTCCCCTAAGAATTCGCCATTGGCGGCATCTACACTGAATGAGTCGTCGTACAAATCATCACCAACGACGTATGTGGTCATGAAATGCGCGGCCGGCATATCCGATGTTGGAGCAGCAGAAACTTTGGAAGTTTGAGGAGTATTTGGAGCACTCTGAGGTTCATCAACTGGATTCTCGTAATCTAACTCTCCGGTGGTCGGAGGTACCTGTTCGCGTGGTTTCCGATTGCGGAAGAAGAATATGTAAATCAGAACACCACCGATTCCCAAGAAAAGCACACATAAAAGTCCCAACCAGATACCCGAAGTATCGCTTCCGGTTTTCGCTGTGGTCGGGGTCGAAACTGAGGTTGGCAAGCTGCTACTCGTACCAACAACCGGGATGCTACTACCAGATGCAGGTAAAGCAGCTAATGCACCCTTTAGGGAAAGAATGGTCTCATCTGTGGGTGCGTAGTTACATCCTCCTGTTTGCACTGAATCCAATGCAAAGACCGCATTTTGAGGATCTAGCCCCAGAGAATCAAAACGAGCAGCAGCCAGTGAAACATCCTGGTTTACTTTATAAGAGTCAACAATCATACACAAGTACTGCGCTTTGAGGTCCTGGCGCAAATAACTAGCATCTGCATCTTTCCACTGCACAGGCCAGACATACCAACCCAGTAGAGGCAAACCGATAATTAGTCCAAGGATCAGTCCGAGGATACCGGTTGTCAGTGGATTTTTGATAGAGTTACGAATCTTTTCCATAGCCAACTCCTATAGAATCCCACATCGCCATTCAATCAACTCCATTGTAGATGAAGATCAAAGAACTGGCAAATGAATTATATAGCTAAAGTGTTGCAATATTCGTACCTATTCCTGAACCGATTCACCAATCTGTTCTACTAAAAAAGTCTCTTCGCAACTTGTACACTGCAATTCGCGTTTGTTGGCGATCACCAACAATCCACCACATTTCGGGCATGGAGTCGCCACCGGTCGTTTCCAGGAGGTAAAGTCGCAGGTAGGATAATTGGCACAGCCAAAGAAAATGCGCCCCTTGCGTGTTTTTCGTTGCACGATCTCGCCGCCATCCTTCGGGCAAGTAACACCAATCTTCTCCAAAAAGGCTTCAGTGTAGCGGCATTCGGGAAAATTGCTGCAACTTATAAATTTGCCATAGCGGCCCCAGCGAATGACCAGATCGTGACCACAATTCGGGCATGCACGGCCCACTTTCTCCAACTCAGCTTTTTGGACAGGCATTTCAGCCTGAGCCTTTTTTACCTGAGGCTCAAACTCGTCATAGAAATCACGCAGGACAGTCCGCCACTCCCCGGTTCCTGAAGCAACCTGGTCCAAGTCGGCTTCCATTCCGGCTGTAAAATGCAAATCCACAATCTCAGGGAAATGCTCAACAAGCAAATCATTCACCAAGATCCCGGTTTCGGTCGGGGATAAGCGTTTGGCTTCACGGATCACATAACCGCGCTGTTGAATGGTCGATAAAATCGGGGCATAAGTCGAAGGCCGACCGATGCCGTTCTCTTCCAGAACCTGTACCAATGAGGCTTCTGTGTAACGCGGAGGGGGTTGGGTAAAATGCTGCTCAGGGAGGAGACGCAACAATTGTTGTTTTTGCCCTTCTTCGAGAATAGCAGGAATTTTTACATTCTCGTTGTCTTCCGGTTTCTGATCTTCGTCCTGAGCATCTTCATAAACGATCAAGAATCCCGGGAAACGCAATGCCGACCCTGACGCACGAAACAGGTATTGATGTACTTTAGCGGCTGCGATTACGTCAACCGATAAGGTATCATAAACTGCCATTTCCATTTGTGATGCAACAAACCGCTGCCAAACTAACTGGTAAAGCTTGAATTGTTCTGGAGTTAAGTACTGTTTGACTTTATCAGGGATGCGCCAGACTGAAGTAGGCCGAATGGCTTCATGGGCTTCCTGGGCAGAAACCGCCCTGGTTTTATATTGAGGTGCGGTTGCAGGCAGGAAATCCCCGCCATATTGTTTCTGAATGAAATCACGAGTTTCTTTTTGAGCTACCTCAGAGACATTGGTGGAATCCGTACGCATGTAAGTAATCAACCCAGCCGTACCGCCTTCCCCGACATCCAACCCCTCATATAGTTGCTGGGCGATCATCATGGTACGGCGCGCAGTGTAACCAAGCTTGCGCGAAGCCTCTTGCTGCAAAGTACTGGTGATAAATGGGGCTGAAGGTTTACGCTTGCGCTCGCTCTTTTTAATCTGCGTCACTGTAAAAGGAGCCTGCTCGATTTCACCCAAATATTGGTCTACAGAGTTTTTATCAGACAGATCGGGGTCTTTTTCATCAATCTTAGCCAATTTGGTCAGATAGGCCTGGCTCTTTGTTTTGGGGGTCAGTTCAGCAGAAATCGACCAATATTCAACAGGTTTGAAAGCCTCGATTTCGCGTTCTCGCTCGACGACCAGGCGTAAAGCTACCGATTGCACCCGTCCTGCTGAAAGCCGGCTGCGTACTTTTTCCCATAACAATGGGCTGATGGAATAACCCACCAGGCGATCCAAAATACGACGGGCTTGTTGGGCATCCACCAAATTCATGTCAATCTGGCGCGGATTTGCAAAAGCCTCATTGATCGCCGGTTCGGTAATCTCATGGAAGACAACCCGATGATAGAGGTTCGGGTCAATTTCAGCAGCTTCAAGCAAATGCCAGGCAATCGCTTCCCCTTCGCGATCAGGGTCTGTCGCCAGATAGACTTCTTCTGCATTTTTTGCCAGAGCCTTCAGTTCCTTTACTACCTGGCGTTTTTCATTTGGGACACGATATTTCGGTTCAAAATTGTTTTCGACATCTACCGATAATTCAGAGCGCAGCAGGTCACGCACGTGGCCAACCGAGGCACGCACCGTATAGCCTTTACCTAAAAAGCGTCCAACCGTTTTGGCTTTAGCAGGAGATTCTACGATCACCAGTTTGCCGCTACGAGGTTTCTCTTTCTTGGCCGGAGCGACCATTCCCTCATGTAATGGGGTTCTACCTATCCGATAGACCTTGGTTCCGCAGACACTGCACGTTCCTACAGTCACCGGGGTTCCATTTTTATTGAAATCAGCCATGGGATGGTCAATCTCTCGTTTTGTTTTGCAGCGAACGCAATAAGCTTCCACAGTGTCCTCTCCTATAAGAAAGGGGTCAGGTGATTTTCTTTAAGATACTTCACCAGATCTTTCACTTTCTGACTTTCACCCCTTGGGCAAATCAATAAAGCATCGCCCGAATCAACAATAATCATGTTATCCAATCCAATTGTGACGACGAGACGATCGGGATTCGTCGAACAAATCAAGGAATTATTAGTATCAAAACCAATGTGGCGGACATTGATCAGAATATTTCCCCGATCATCGGGTGGAACGACCTCAAAAATAGAATCCCAACTGCCGACATCGTTCCATCGCAAGTCATCTGCCGGTAAGATTACACAGCAATCCGACTTTTCCATGATACCATAATCAATCGTCTCAGGAATGATACTCTCCCAAACTTCCCGGAAATGTGGACTGGTATGGTCATGCCCGATCTCATCACGGAGCTGCGACACCTTGAACGAGAGGTCTGGCATCAATAGTCTGAATTGATCCAAAATCACATCCACTTTCCAGATAAACATTCCCGAATTCCAGTAATAATTTCCTTTATCCAAAAATGCCCGAGCAGTTTTTTGGTCGGGCTTTTCTTTGAAGGCTTTAACAGCATAAACGTTCCTACCCCCAAATTGGTCAATTTGGGTACCTCTCTCAAGATACCCGTAACCGGTGGACGCGTTCAGCGGGGGAACACCCAGGGTGACCAAATATCTCTTTTGGGCAACTTCATTGGCAATGTGTAAAACTTTTTGGAACTCCACTACGTTTTGAATGTAATGGTCCGCAGTCAAGACCACCATTACACCCTGTGGATCTTTTTTTTGAATCGCTTCCGCAGCCATAGCGACAACAGAAGCCGTACCACGCGGCATCGGTTCGATGAGGAAATTCCCGGTCGGTATTTCGGGGCATTGTAAATGCAATTGTTCAGCCTGGCTGGCGATGGTAACCACAAAAACCTCCTGCGAGGTAAACAAGCCACCCAACCGGTCAACTGCAATTTGAAACAACGTTCGATCTCCAAAAATGCTCAGGGATTGCTTGGGTTTTGCCTGACGCGAAAGCGGCCACAAACGTGTCCCGCCACCCCCGGCCATAATAACTGCATAAAAATGTCCTGACATTTAGTTAACCTTATAATCCGCTTTTAATTCACGAGCCGCAACGTAATTCATGCCTCCCAAATGCGTAACCAGGTCTTTACGTTCCATCATCGTGAGTGTAGCGGAAACTTCCCGGATAGGCAAGCCCGATAAATTGCAAATCTCATCGATATATTTCGGTTCCTGGTCAAGAAATTGTAAAAGCTTCTTTTCCCCCGCCGAGGCATTGATGGATTTACGATTGGCCTGCCTTTCAGGAATGTTCTCCAACTTCAATACTTCCAAAATCTCGTTCATGCGTAAAAGTGGACGAGCGCCTTCTTTGATCAAATGATTCGTCCCTTCACTCTGGGGAGTCAAAATACTACCGGGAACCATAAATACTTCCCGACCCTGGTCGATAGCAAATTTCGCCGTGATAAAAGCTCCACTGGTTTCACCGGCCTCAACCACAATAGTCGCCAGCGAAAGACCCGCGATAATGCGATTCCGCGGCGGGAAATGAGTAATATCAGGTTGTGTTCCTATTGGGTAATCACTGATCACAACTCCCTGAGCAGTGATCTCTTCGGCTAATTTGCGTTGTTCAGGTGAATAAATCACATCCGCGCCACTGCCTAACACAGCGATGGTCCGGCCGCCTGCTTGGAGAGCGGATTGATGAGCAATAGCATCCACCCCACGCACCAGATTAAAACCTACCCAGTAAGCCTGTTTCTCCATCCCCACACACTCAATCCCAGATCGGAAGCCTGACGGTTATCACCTTTTTCTCATCATCCACATGCAAAATAACCGAGTCGATCGCCGGTAATAATATCTCCACTGCATCACTATCTTTCTTCACCACATAAACATCATTCGCCCCCGTCATCAATACTTCTTCCAAGCGGCCAATCACGACCCCGGTTTCATCAACCACCTGTAAGCCCAACACCTGATGCGGATAATGTTTTCCCTGCGGCAAGTCCTCCAACTGGTCTGCCTGTAAATAGACCAACTGATTGCGCAAGAAGCTAATCACGTCGCAATCTTCCAAGCCTTCAAATGAGATCAAGTAATTTTGATCCATACCACGTATGGTGCGGATTGAGAACACTTCTTTCTTTTTGCCAATCAGAAGTTCCCTGCCTACTTTAAGTTTTACAGAATACTCCGGATAAGGCTCGAAGATGACCTCTCCTTTTACCCCGTGAGGCCGACGGATCTTTCCAATGGCAATGGACAAAGGCTCGCCTGATTGGGGCGAGCCTGATTTGCGAACTTTTCTTCCGGTAAAACCCTGACCTTCAATCATCGAGGTTCTACAACATCCAGTGAAGCCTGTTTTCCTTCACGCGCTGCGACTACACGCAAGAGGATGCGCATGGCATTGGCAACTCGACCACCTTTACCGATGACCCGCCCCATATCTTCTTTGGCAACGTGTAATTCGAGAGTTTCACGACCACCAGTCCGATTTTGATTTACCACCACCTGGGAAGGGTCGTCCACCAGCGACAGCGCTATGTACTCGATCAGTTCTTTCACAGCTCCTCCTCGAAGGGACGCAGAAAGGCGCCTATGCTTTTAATGCATGTTTTTCGTATGCAGCTTTCGCTTCCACCATCAGGGTTTCAAGCGATTCACCCTTCTTAAAGCGGTCAAAGCGGTCGATCAGTCCCACTTTTTGGAAAAGGCGCGTTACCGATTCACTCGGAACGGCACCATTTTTCATCCAGCCAAAAACTTTTTCTTCCTTCACATCAATCGTGAAAGGGTCAGTGGTCGGATTGTAGGTACCCACAATTTCCAAAAAACGGCCATCGCGGGGGCTTTCCACATCCGCGACCACGATACGATAACTTGGCTGGTGTCGCATTCCAGTTTTGCGTAAACGAATTCTAACCATCGAGCACTTCTCCTGTTTCTTTTCTAAAATGATCAAAAATAGATGTGACCACAAAAACTCCACGTTGGCGAGGGAGTGCTGAAGGGGGCACTTTCCGCCGTTTCATTCCTGATCACTTGAACATACGAGAGAGACCTCTCCCGCCTGTTTTCTGCAAGGTTTTGATCAAACGTTGCGCGTCGCGAAACTGTTTGATCATGCGGTTGACATCCTGGACATCCGTCCCGGAACCGCTGGCGATTCGCCGCCGACGTGAAGCGTTGAGCAAATCAGGATTGCGCCGTTCTCTGATGGTCATAGAATTAATGATCGCTTCAGTCCGTCTCAACTGGGCTTCTGCTTCATCAGGAGAGACATTCTTAGCTGCCTGCCCCATACCACCGGGAAGCATATCCATCACCTGTTGCAATGAGCCCATTTTTCGCAGTTGTTTCAATTGCTGCGAATAATCCTCAAGGGTAAATTGCCCCTTGAGCATTCGATCCGCTTGTTCCTGTTGCGTTTTCTGATCGAAAGCAGCTTCCGCTTTTTCAATCAGTCCAATCATATCACCCATTCCCAAAATTCGCGACGCCAATCGTCCCGGATCGTAGGTTTCGAGCGCTTCGACACCCTCGCCTGTGCCGAGGTATTTGATGGGAACGCCAGTGACACTTCTTACCGAGATGGCAGCACCACCACGGGCATCACCATCCATTTTGGTCATAATGAGGCCGGTTATTTTAATCGTATCGCGAAACCCTTCGGCAATATTCAAGGCTTCCTGCCCCACCATAGCATCCACCACCAACAGGGTTTCGCTGAGTTTTACTTTTTTACCAATTGCTTGAAGTTCATCCATCAGTGGTTGGTCAAGCTGCGAACGACCAGCGGTATCGACGAGCAACACCGTAAAACCACCCTTTTGAGCCTTATCGAAGGCACGGTCAGCCAACTCCGGCGGTTTAAGGGTAATATCCGCTATCACTTCGACGCCAATCTTTTCTCCCAGCGTCTGTAATTGCTTCACAGCAGCCGGGCGGTACGGGTCACCTGCTACCAATAATACCCGCTCTCCCTCGGCCCGTAACTTACGCGCCAGTTTAGCAGCAGCCGTCGTTTTGCCGGAACCCTGCAGACCCACCAGCATCACAGCAACCGGTTTAGCCCCGCTCAAATTCAATTTCTGGGGCTCCCCCAAGGTCTTAATCAATTCTTCATGGACAATTTTGATAACCTGCTGCGCCGGATTCAATGCCTGAGAGACTTCGGAACCAACGGCTCGCTCCCGCACCTGAGCGATGAAATCTTTTACGACCGCGTAATTGACGTCGGCTTCGAGCAAGGCCAGTCGAACTTCATGCAGCATGGCATCCACATCCGCCGCGGAAAGTTTGCCTCTGCGTCGCAGTTGTTGAAAAATATCATTCAGTCGTCCGGTCAGATTCTCGAACAAATCATTTTCCTACTAAATAATGAAGAACATGCTTCCACCAAGTGGGAAAGTCAGTTTCGGATTTTAGCCCGGTTAACAAGAATGGTCAAGGAAAATCACAAGAAAATAATCGCGGACTTTCAGTAGATTCAGACCAGCATAATGAGCAGGGAGAATTTAATTGTTCAATAGTTGAATTATCATCAAAAAAAAGGATTCGAAAAAAACCGACTTGTAAATTATCAAATTGGGTATAATAAATTTATCTTCTCATTTCCTAGATACCTTTAACAGACTTCCTGTCTACGTTCAACTCGTAATAGCATTTACAAATATCCTGGGGATGAAAGAAATGATGATTACTTTTTTTACCCAAGCTACCAATGAAAACCGTACAAAAATCAACACTTCTGAATTCGGGCGCTTAGAAAATGACAGAACAACTGCCGAATAATAAAACAATTTCTAAAACGAAAATATTTTTTCTTACACTAGGAATCATTCTTATCGGTTTGATTATATTTGCAGCAGTGCTCATATACCCTCGTTATATCGATATCAAAAATCACTATTCACAATTGAGCCAATCAGCAAATCAACTAAGCCAGATGTTGAGTAATCATGATCTTGATTTCAATCAGGACCTTACATTAATTAAGAATGCCAATGACCAGGTTCAGGCAATTCAGATGGACATTGCTCCATTTCATGGGCTTTTAATGGCTACCTCTAAATTACCCTGGGTTGGAAAATATGTCGCCCAAGTCGACCCCGTGATCGGGTATTCAAAAAATACTCTTGAAGCCATCGAGACAGTTGTTGAATTAGCGGTCCCAACCTCAGATGGATCAATCTTTTCGAATGGTCAATCTACTTATGTCCAACAATTAATTGCCGCCCAGTCTAAAATTGAGGTTGCGCAGAATTATCTATTCCAGGCGAACCAGGATTATTCACAGATCCAAATGGACTTGTTGCCTGAGAAAATTCGCTCGAAACTATCGACCATGAATCAAATCCAACCCTACCTGGCGAAAGGGATTCAATTACTACAAGCTATTCCTGAAGTCGCCGGTGTCTCGAAACCGATGACTTATCTCATCATGTTGGAAAATTCGGATGAACTGAGGCCAACGGGGGGATTGATCACTGCTTTCGGTTTATTGCGCATTGAAAATGGTGTAGTTACTGTTTTGGAATTTAAAGACACAGGAGAACAAAATTATATGCCGAAGGAAATCGAAGCTCCGGCACCGTTAAAACAAATCTTGCTCGCCTATTATTGGGTACCCAGAGATGCTAACTGGTCCCCCGCTTTTCCAGAATCTGCTAAAGAAGTACAAGACTTATATTATCTATCCACAGGCATAAAAACGGATGGCGTGATCGGGTTGACCCAATCTTCAATTCAAAAAATGTTGACCTTTACTGGCCCAGTGAATATCGCTGGGCAGGAAGTCAATGCAGACACAGCCATTGCCTATATGATCAAAAGTAAAATGGACGCAATCAATGCCAATAAGGATTGGGAAAGAAAAGATTTTATCCATTTGCTCGCGAATGCCATGATTGAGAACATTTCTCAAAAACCGATTAAAGAACAATTATTTCCTCTCTATCAATTAATTCAAGAAATGGCTGCTCAGGGCGACTTACTTCTTTATGCAAATGATCCGACTATTGAATCGTTAATTCAACAAAATCATCTCGATGGAGGATTGACTCCTGGAAACGGTGATTATGTCATGATTGTCGATGCCAACCTTGGCTACAATAAGGATGATTATGTCGTAAAACGCAGCCTTGAATACGACATCAATCTCCAAAATCCAGGCAAGCCAAGTTCGACATTGAAGACTACCTATAGCAATCCACTTCAAGGTACTGCTGTTTGTCGACAAGGCAAGGCTGATCAGCCAGCAGGCGTTGTTGCAGAGTATATAAGTACAAGTTGTTATGTCGATTACTTTAGGGTACTTGGAGCTAAAGGCACTCAATTATCTCGCTACAATTTACCCCCCTTTTCTGACGATTTTTTCACGGATAGTTCTCCCTGGACTCATTCATTGGATGCAGACACACGTGCAGATGGTATCTCTGAAGTCGGCGGCCTTTTGGTTTTACCACCTGAAACAACCGATGTTGTTAACATTGAGCGGATATTACCATCCTCGATCGTCATTCACAACGATCAATCCAACACCTATCAGCTGACCATCCAAAAACAAACAGGCATAGCTGAATTACCAGTGAAGCTATCGTTTACTCTTCCAGATGGCGCTGCCATCCAGACAGATTCAACAAACATTCACTTGACATATAATAATGGGAACTGGACCTGGCAAGGAAATTTACAAAACAGTTCGACTGAGATTTTCATTACTTTTAAATGAACTAAATATAAAAGAGTTACCAAAATATCATCAAAACAGCATTTGTTCCCTCAAACAGTCAAGCCAAATATTAATTTCCACATCAAAAGTATTGCTTATTTATCCATTTTTTATGTATAATATATTTTGTATATTCATTGATTGGATTGATTTTGGGAGGTTTCATGAAAAAGCTTTTTACTTTGATTGGTTTTGCATTATTGGTGGCCATTAGCTTTTTGGGAATTCAATGGAAAGTGGTAAATGCCCAAGGGACTATTCCCACCACTCTCCCGATCCCAGTCACCAGTGGTTTAATCATTGATGCAGGTCTAGGCCATACCTGCACCGTTACTTTGGACGGTCGTGTACTCTGTTGGGGCTTAAATACATCAGGCCAGGTTGGAGACGATTCAAATACAAATCGGTTGGTGCCAGTATTTGTAAAAGATTTAAGTGGCGTCACCAATCTTGCACTTGGCAGCATTCATTCCTGTGTTTTGAAATCAGACGGGACTGTTTGGTGCTGGGGTGATAATACCTATGGTCAGTTAGGAAATGGAACAACCTTAAACAGTTCAGTGCCCATTCAAGTTGTTGGCCTGCCTGATAAAGCAGTTAACTTAACTTCAGGCCAATACTTCAGTTGCGCTATCCTGGAAAATAACGACCTTTGGTGTTGGGGGCAGAATGACAAAGGCCAGTTGAACGATGGCACAACAACGAATCAATCAAAACCTGTAAAATCCGCAATCGATGCCATTCCAAATCTTGTTTCTGGCGGACAGGAAGCATTGGTCGGTGAAGCTTCTGGTTACGTTTCTCTGTGGGGAAAAACAGAGCCACTGAACATTTTGGGACTTTCAGACACCCTGGCAATCTCCGGTAACCGGTTCAAATTGGGCGGATGCTCAGTGTCAAATGGAAACATAGTAAATTGTTGGACCGAAGATAATAAACCCGTTGCTGTTACAGGTGCCGATAATGCCATTTACGTTGGAGCTGGTTTAACTCACAGCTGCTCGATGGACAATACTAACAAAGTATTCTGTTGGGGTACGAATGCAAGTGGTGAAATTGGCGATGGAACAAACACTGACCGCGTTACAGCGGTTGCCGTAGTCGACCTTGGTTCAGTTGCCGATTTAGCAGTTGGCGCCCAACACAACTGCGCGATCATCAGCCCAACGGTAATTAAATGCTGGGGCAATAATGTTTATGGCCAACTAGGCAACAACACTACGACAAATAGCTCAGTGCCAGTATTGGTAATTTTACCTAGCGGTTTGGGCCAATAGTAAATATTTATTCAAGATAAATCCCCACCGTTTGGTGGGGATTTTTTATAAGAAGCTTATAATCGGGTATAGGATCCTTTCGTACTCATTAATCACGTTTCATTTTCGATTCGACTGTATGCTGGCTTTACCCAAACCATCTTAATACCAAAAGAGAACACTTATAACGGAATATGGCTTTGGACAAGAATAGAGTTACATAACGAAATTAACTCCGTTATGGAACCTCAAATCAAAATGGACTACCATCAGTCTTTAATCGAGGAATTACCTTTAATGAAGAAATGGTTAAAACTCCTTCTGTGCGCCGTATTATTTCTCTCAGCCTTGGCTCTTTACGAAAGCATGGCTCCTAAGTTGCTGAGTTCTGCAAATTATGGTTCTGACGGGGGAGATTTTTTAGCAGCTGTCTTAACCAAAGGAATTCCCCATCCTACTGGATATCCCCTCTACCTTCTTCTCTCAATGATCGTAGAAAAGTTATTCTTTAATACAGCAGTTTGGAAACAAGTTCAACTATCGATTCTACCAAGTGCACTCGCCGTTTCACTGCTCTTCTACATAACTACGTTCTTTCAGGATAAAAGCGCTAAATATGAGGGCATCATAGCAGGTGTACTGGCAAGTGTCCTGCTTGCCACAGCTCCGTTATTCTGGTCACAGTCCGTAATTGTTGAAGTATACACACTAAACATCTTTTTCATCGCACTCGCTGTGATCTGGTTCTTTCTGGCACTCAAGTACTCAAAAAAAGCAAACCATCACATATTTCCACTAATACTACTTGCCTGGGTATGTGGCCTAGGTCTAGGTAATCATGTCACTTATGTTTTCATCTACCCACTGGTTTTGATTGGCCTATGGAACCTGATCCAGTCAAAAGCAAATAAGTGGTGCATATTTTTATGCGCTGTTGGATGGCTTTCAGGACTCTTTACCTATATCCTTTTGCCAATTCGAGCACAACATCACCCATTGGTCAACTGGGGTGATCCCGAAACACTGTCAGGCTTCCTTTGGCTGCTTAAAGGTGGGGGGTACAGCGGGAATGTCTTTGGAATCGAGTTGCAAGAATATCCCGCCAGAATTATCTCGTGGATCAGTTTGTTATTTGCCCAGTTTGGCATATTTGGAATGTTAGCCAGTATATGGGGAATTATCTACGCAAAAGTTTCTTCGTTACTCAAATGGTCAACTGTATATGTCTTTTTCGTCTATTCCATATTTGCCATTGGCTACAAAACGAATGACTCACTTGTTTATTTACTCCCGTCTTTACTCATTTTTTCTCTCTGGATCAGTTGGGGAATATTAACACTCTGGAAGACTCGTTGGAAGAAGATCAATCTTGGCCTAATTCTATCTATCTTGATCGTGATAAACCTCATCATCGTGCTCCCAGCAAGATATCAGGCCAACGCGCCAACCACTGCAGATCTGTCACAATATGCCCAAGAAACGCTCGCTCAAGCACCAAACGGTGCAATCGTTTATCCCACAACTGATGGTCAAACATTCGCCTTGTGGTATTACCAGTATGGTCTTGGAATCCGTCCGGATGTCAAGATCATTTCCCACGGATTACTCCAATACTCCTGGTACCGAGAAAGCCTGTTACATAATTACCCAAAATTGACAGAAAATGATCTGCAATAAAAAACCAGAGGTGCATCTTGTCCCTTTGATAATTCAAACAACAATCTATCACCGTTAAAGTGCAAGATTCTGCGAGAAACATCTCCGCAGAATCTTGCACTTTTATAAGAATAATGCCAGTGGTTAATAAAGAAAATTGATCAGTTTGTTTGCCTCATTCCAATAGAAATAACTTATAAACTTCTACTCAAGTGAGGCAGTTTTTACCATATTATAGATACTATCAAAACCAGTAGAAATCAATCTAAGAATCTCTTCAGCAATATTTTCGACTGTTTCTTCGGGGTTTTCAAAAGGATCTGAAATATCATAATCTACGCCTTCACAAATTGTTGAAAGTTGGGTAACCCTGGATTTAATCTGGGGAAACTCGATACAAAGAGCTTCTTTTTGATTTTCAGTCATCACCACAATCAAAGCAGATTGTTCCAACAATTTCTGATCGACAATTTTCGATTTGACGTGATCCAGATCTATCCCGTATTTTTCGGCGATTTGTCTGGCTTCAGGTGCTGGTTCTAAACCATTTTTTGTCCAGGTTCCAGCACTGCCAATACAAACATCTTCCAACCCTTTTTCGTCCATCAGCTTAACAAAATACTGAGCCGCCAGAACAGATCTGAAACGGTTCTCACGACAAACAAAGAGCAAATTATTCATATCCAACAACTTTCCGCTTTCTTTGCCGACAACGTAAAAACTAGTTCCCAGTTTTCACGTGTGGAATGAGTACGTATTCCCCTTTTTGAATAACATAGCCATTTGGATAAGCATTATATTTTTCTAAGAGTGTTACATCCACAGCCTGAGCACTCGCCAGCTTCTCAATCGTCTCTTTTTCTTGATAGACAACATAAATGGAAAACGCGGGCATTCCGCTGATATCAGATATCCCGGCAGGAATGACCAACAATGAGTTTGCCCATAAAACCGGCTGCAAATTATTATTCAATGCGAAAATCGCTTCTTTTGTCGTCTTATATTTATCTGCCAGGCTGATAAAGCTCTCCCCTTCTACGACCTTATGAATCACAAAAGTATTATTCTCACCCATCGGTGTTTCAAGTTGATGAACCTGTACCTGAGTAGGAGTTAGTATTAGTGGTGTCTTCGAGGGAACCGGTTTTTGAGTGGAGGTCAACGTAAACTTTGGTGTAGTCTGAACAGTGGTCACAATTGGAATCTGAGGCGAATTTTGTCGAGAACCTAACAAATCATCCAGCAGAGTAACATGAATTAATCCACTTGAATTCGCAATCAAGAGAAAAGCGATGACCAAAACAAAAATCAAAAGTATGGCTTGATAGATGATTTTGTAATTTTGCGTATACCCTTTTCTGGCAAACTCTTTAGGAATTTTTTCAATTTTTCCCTTTAAAAATATCGGGCAAGTGTTATACCGATTGGTCAAACAATACCTTTTCTGCTTTTCAGAATTAATTGGCACAACTGGTTTTGCATGATTACAGCAGTTTAATTCTGACGGATAGAGTTGAGCGGTCTCTGCATCCTCCCGATTTCCGACAAATGGACAAATATTGTAATTGCCCAGTTTTTCATCCATTTTAATCATAATCATTCCAATCGACAGTTCCCCACCATATTTCTAAAAAAATGGAAAAGCAAACACTTTCATTCTTTTTGGGGTTCCGCTGGTTCAGTACTCTCTTTTTCGTCCAGTACTTCAGTCAGCAAATCAGCATTGTTTGAACCCCGGCCGTATTCTTTCCCGTAGTAATAACCACGTTGATAATAGTAATATTGAGACCGCTTGACCCTAATATTGTTTAGCACAATACCAATCAGGTTAGCTTTCACCTGTCTTAATTGCTCGATGGCATGGCGGACTGCGGCCCTTTTCGTCTTATTCGGGTCAATCACCAGGATAACCCCGTCCACACGTGGAGAAAGCACAAGGGCATCTGTCACTGCTAAAAGCGGGGGGGTATCGATTAATACCATATTGAATTGAGCAGCCAGAATGTGAACAGCCTCAAACATCTTCTCAGAATTCAAGAGCTCTGAAGGATTGGGCGGTAAGCCACCCGAAGTGATTACACTCAATCCTTTGATGTTAGTCTTTTTGATTACCCCATTGAGTTTGTCCTGGGTGTGTAAAAAATAATCAGTCAATCCAATATGATTCGATAATTGAAACACTTTATGAATCCGTGGCCGACGTAAATCACCATCAATGACAACAACATTGCGGTCATTTTGAGCCAAAACAGTAGCCAGGTTTGTTACGACTGATGTTTTACCATCTTCAGGAGACGCGCTGGTCACCAGCAAAGTATGTAGAGGTGTTTCAACTCCGGCGAATTGCAAATTGGTGCGCAAGGAACGATAAGATTCAGACACCGGGGAACGGGGTTGATTCGATGCAATAATCGGATTTTGTGCCGAACTATAATGTGCGATCAATCCCAAAATCGGCACTCCCCACTTTCTGGTGATCTCTTGCGGGTCACGAATCGTATCATCCAAGAATTCGATCAAAAAGATAATCCCTGCGCCCAATAAAAGACCAACTATGGCCGACAAAAGTGCCGATCTCACAGGTTGAGGCTGTATCGGGGACTTATTCGCTACGGCTGGATCTTCTTGAATAATACTGGAAGAAGATTGTGCTTCGGCCAATCGGATCGATTCATAACTTTGATTTAAATATGCGCTTGATTGTTGGTATTGAGCTAAATTTGTCTGAATTTGAGTAATCTGAGTAAGCAGACTGGATATATTTGTTCCTGTCGCGGTCGGTGTAACTTTAACAGATTGGTTTTGGTTAGCCGATGATCCGTTTGTATTACTGGCTGCTTCAGCCTCCTTTTCCTCTTGAAGAAGGGTGGCTAGAGTCGTATTATTTGCATCAATTTGGGCATTAATAGAAGCAATTTCAGTTTCAAGGTTAGCTTTGGAATCAGCATAACGAGAAGTTTGATCAGATTGTAACTGAGCAGCAAAGACGTTCACGAGAGTATTCGCAATATCTGCGGCTCGCTGCGGCTCAGTATTCGTCACTGTGACATGAATCAAATTGGTATTCGATATTGCATTCACTGTGATCGAGCCTGCAGAAACCGGATACCCCAATTTATCTGAAACGGCTTTTACCATCGGTCCAGTCACCATAGTTAGTGAATAGGTCGAAGTCAATTGCTGGCCCAAAATTACCGATGAATAACTATCCAATTGTGAACCTTCTGCGCCACTCACCAAAACGAGAGTAGAAGATTCATAAATTGGGGTTTGTCTTTGAGAAATGTAATAGGCGCACACACCAGCCACCACAGCGATAATGACTAATAACCAGGTCCAACGCCATAATAAATTTACATATTCAAGAAAAACTTCTACCGTACTTCGTTCATCGTTTTCGGTTTCCATTGAGAATCAAATATCCTTTCTGAACCATCAAATATGATACTTCAGATACTATAAGTAAAGTGATCGGTAATAACCGTTTGTCTTCAGCAGTTCACTGTGGGAACCAATCCCTGCAATTCGTTTATTGTTCAACACCAAAATTTTATCCGCCTGTTGTATGGTAGAAAGTCGATGCGCAGCAACAATTAATGTTTTTCCCAATACAAATTCTGGTAGGGCATCAAAAATGGATTTCTCAGTCAGGCTGTCTAATGACGAGGTAGGCTCATCCATTATCAGAATATCTGGGTCCTTTATCAATGCGCGAGCAATTGAGAGTCTTTGTTTTTGACCCTCAGACAAGTTTGTCCCCTTTTCAGTAATGAGCGAATCAAAAGTATCTGGTTGGTTGACAATATAATCATAAATTCCAGCGATTTTAACCGCATGTTCAATTTCTTCTTGAGTGGCATCGAAGTTACCATAACATAGATTAGTCCGAATTGAACCTGCCATGAGAAAGTTTGTTTGAGAAATAAGCCCTATCCGCTGCCTTAACGAATCCAGATTATATTCAGAAGCAGGTTGATGGTCGAAGTAGATTTCACCTTTTTGGGGAAGATAAAATCTCATTAATAGACTAAGCAAAGTAGTCTTTCCCACTCCGCTGGGGCCAACGATCGCCAGGTGTTCACCTGGCGAAATATGAAAGGAAATGTCTTCAAGCACCTCGTCGTCTTTTCCATAAGCAAAGGTGACATTGGCAAACTGGATATCACCAGTCAGGTGATTAACGACTTTACCTTCACCTTCTTTCTGTTCAGGAACGACTTCAAGTAAATTCGACACACGATCTAGTGAAACCAGAGCGCCTTGTAACTGTAAGTTTACGCTAGCCAGGGCCAATGCCGGGCCATAGACATAAGCCATGTACGATTGAAAAGCCAGTAATGAACCCAAAGTCCATTGGCCGCGAATTGCCAGGTAAGCACCAACTAGTAAAACAACCACCTTGGCAATATCTGGAACAAGGTTGAGAACAGAATTAGCAACCGAACCCACGACGTTTTGTTCCATTGCCAGCTTTTGGGATTTCTGTACTTCACTTATTACCCGATCTGATTCCCGACTTTCAGAGACGAACGCCTTGATCAATGGAATAGATGCCAATGTTTCCTGGAAGCGTTTGTTGACATTGGCATATTGCTCTGAACTGTGATAACCCAAAGCGCGCAGGCGTTTTGAGAAATAAAACATGCTGAATACCAACAAGGGTAAAACGAAAATCGTCACTAACGCCAATCGCCATTCAAGAATGAAAAGGAAAACGACGCCCCCGATAAACTTTAATATGTTTGTAAAAACTGAAACAACTGTTTGAGAAAAAAACCAATTTAATTGCTGCACATCTGAAACCGTCCGTGACATTAAATAACCAACTTCTTTGTCATCAAAAAAGGGTTTCGGCAGCCGCAGGGTATGATCTAAAAGTGTTTGTTGTAAATCAATCGCCACTTCCTGCTGAAAGCGTGTGAAAACATATTGTTCGACTAAGCCAAAAACTATATTTAATAAAGTTAATCCAGCTAATAGCGCTACTGTCCAGAGAAGCCACTCCAAGTGCTTTCCAAGGATTACCTGATCCACTAAAAAACGTGTGATTAGCGGTTGCGGAAAGGCCAGCAGGGTCAATAAAAAAATCAAACTCGCCCCAAGAGCACCGGGTTTCCAATGCCGCCTGAGAAACGGGACGAGCAATTGCCAGTTTATTTTTTTACTTCCAGCTGTAATACCCGAGACGCGATCTTCAGGTAGGGAATGATTCATCCCTGCTGATAATGTCTCTTTCCAAGTAAGCAAAAATCCCCTGAATTTGTTCATCTTATTATTTACTGTGATTATTTGGGTGGAAAGATAACTAAATCAAAAGGCTTTTGGCAGGTAAGCTGTCTTGTCTCTGGTGACCAACAGGCAACCGTTCTTCCATGATAGATATATTTCACCCAAGAAATATCAGGAGAATTCAAATACAACCTGGCAATTTCAGGATGCCATACCTTCACAATCCAATGACTTGCCCGCAGCCACCGGTAGGGAGCTCCAATATAATTTCGAATGGAATTAAATAAACGCCTATTCTGCCAACGTAGTTGAGCAACCCATAAACTTTTGCGCCCCCCAGATACAGAATGCATATCCTGTCCAGTATCCATCGCATCGACGATACCCATTACCTGTTCTGGTTGAACAAGAGCATCATCAATGAAATTGTTATTATCCCCCCGAGTGAGATAACCTTCTACACGTAAACCAATCACTCGATGAACTACATATTTATCTTCAAGCCTATAAACGATCACGTCACCTGGCCGAATTCCACGAACTTCTGGCCGCAGATACAAAATTTGTCCGGGATGAAAAGTAGGTAGCATACTCTTACCCGTATATCTGTAAGTTGTTCTATGAATCGTTTGCTCTCCGATTTCTACTTTAATTGAGTGAGAACTCTGCATCGATTAACTTCCAGAAATCGGGGGTTTTTGTGAAATGAAGTTCGTACCCAGGGATAGAACGGGCAATCGATGATACTAAATTAAACACTTTCTTTAACATATTATAAGAAAGCAGGTTCTTTCCGGTAACTTGAAATACCTGTTCCATAAGGAATAATGCTTCTTCGGAAGACCTTAATGGCGTCAGCAAATTATTGTTATCCTGAATAATATGAAAAATAGCACGAACAGGGGCATCAAACACTGTGAGAGAGCTGCCCCATGCACTTGCATAATAAGTGCCTTTACCTAAAAAATGTAATAGTAATTGGTCGTCATCAACAATAGTATCCCCCAAAGCTGAACTTAATCTTGAAATGGTGCTTTTCCCAGCGCCAGAAATACCCCCAAACAGAAAAAGGCCACCTAGATGAACAATTCCAGACGCATGGATTGGAATATTTCTGTTTTCCAATTGCCAAAGATTGCAGAGATTACTCATTTCGTAAATTGGTAAACCATCTGGTTCATTGCCAGTTAATAAAACAAAAAATGTTTTTCCAGAAGGATCGACTTGCAACCTTCGCAAGTTAGGACTGATCACCATATTTTCATTTGAAGTAACTTTTCCTCCAATTTCATCAATTATCATCCACGCTTTTCTCTGCACTTCAAAGTTAGTCATGCCCTCGTCACGAATAATCATCCAAGCTTCGTGTAATCTTGTTATCTCATTTATCCACTTATCGTGAGGGTTTATCGTAAACGAAGAGGAATCATCTGAAACGATTATCACCGTGTAATCGCAGGCCGAGATCTTCTCAAGGATTGATGAAATAATAGAATATTCTTTATTAAAAGAAATTTGAAAAAACTTTTTCTCAGCACACTTTGCTGAATCGGAATATTTTATCAGCTTCAACGAGGACCCTGACCCAAAGAACATGAAGAGGTATTCTGATAACCCACTCCACAGCCATTAAAATCTGGAATTGCACCAGCGTTGCAACCCAATACTGGATTTGGATCAGGGTTGCCTCCAAAACCACAATACGAACCAATTGCAGTGATTCCAGCTATGCAATTTTGATCTATAGCAATAGTTGCAGTAGATCCAGAGAGACAATAACCCTGCGCGTTTGGAATATCACCTAGATTCTTTGCATAAGGTTTTTCATATGTTCTTGTCATGATAATTTCCTTTCTTTGTTTTTCAATGATCTTGAATATGGCACTTGATTCAAAATATTTAATTCTGTTTTTAATCTTTGCTGTGGAATTATTCCAGCTAGTTGTGCTTCTTGACAAAACCAAAATGGGGATTGCAAATTGTGGCTTTGATGATAATTTTCAGCAATACAACTTCCCAAACAAATAAATTTGAATATACACTCCCCGCACACTCCTTCAAATTTCTCTGGAAGGTCCAGACGCATATTATTTAGTATCAGATTTTTTCCCCAAACATCCAAAACATGGTCTTTCCCCAAATACCCATACGTAAGTTCTGGAATTTCCATTCCAATTCCACACATCGCTAAACTGCCATTCGATAAAATACCTAGAATATTAAAAATAGTACAGCAGCCATTACCCTGGTTCAACAATCTTTCTAAGCTATAAAAGATTATTGGCCAACTGTAATACAATGGAATCTTTACTTTGTGCTGAAGATTGCCTTCAACCCATTTACCAATACTCACCAATTGGGTAATATTTAAGACCTGACCTTTATCCGACATTATTTCCCCACGGCCAGTCGGCTGTACAAGGTTAAACTTGACAGATCCAGCTCCCCAGCCCTCTGCAAGGTGGACTAACTCTTCGATCTCGTTCACATTCCCATTGTGCAAGCTCATAATTACTTGAGGATGGTAGCCGACATCTGTCAACATTTTCAGACCCGCTACTGCTTTATTATAGCTACCTTTAACCCCTCGAAAGCTATCATGAGTTTCAGATTTAGCTCCATCAAGGCTAACCGAAATAAAATTCACTGTGCTATTTTCTTTTAAATGAGTAGCAATTTCAGGTGTCATTAATGTTGCATTTGTTTCTATATATGCATTAAGATTCATTTCTTTAATCAAGTCAATTATACGTAAAAAGTCCGGATGCAACAAAGGCTCACCACCAGTGAGTTTAACACTCCGCAACCCAAGCGGAATACCTTCTTCCAGCGCCAGCTTAAAAAGGTCATAATCGAGATGTCCCCCAGTCGTGCCGTAAGGTTGATAAACTGGAGACAGCCAACAATGTTGGCAGGCCAGGTTACAGCCAGCTGTTAAATAGACATAATATTGCAACAATGGAGGAACACCATCGGGTAAGTTCACTTGCTTCTCCATACTCAGGTTTCCTTCTGTAATGAATGAGACTCAGCAATTGTGTAACTTTCCTCACCCATTAAAATGCGATAGCAGTCCATCGGGTTCCGGGTATTGAAATCACCGTTCAAGAATTGTGCGCCACCCGGACATCCACCTGTGCAAAATCCCTTATACTCACAACTACCACATGGCGTCAAGTTATCCAGGGAAATATTTCTACGCTGACGTAAAGCTTCCATCAATGGGTGATGCAACCAAACATCTTGCAAATCGGAAGTTAGAATATTGCCAAGATGAATGTCACTGATCACATGACAAGGAACAATTGTACCATCGTGTAAAATTGCTAACTTTTTAAATACCCCACCACAAGCGGTCAGATTTCCCCGTCCCGGGATAGAATTCATCCCCTGTGCTTGAATTTCTTTGATCATGCATTCATCTCGTGCCAATGATAAAGGGCCAGCAGTTGCGTTGATCCGGTCATTATAACGCTCATTCAAACGCATTAAGGTTGCCATAACATCGTGCCGCTGATCGGGGTTCAACATAATCTCATCCTGATAGCGATTCGTCGCTCCACATGGGTAAGCCTCGTTTGTCGAAAAAGAGGGGAGGCCAATTTCTTCCAATAATAATCTGGCGGTATTTTCCAGATCTTGATAATTGAACCGGTTGATTGTCACTCTAACAGTCATCGGGAATCCTGCAACCTTCAACAGTTTAAGCCCACGGATAGCACGATCAAAACTGTTCGGCCGGCTATGATCATGCACTTCAGCGGACGAGCCATCAATAGAAATTTGAATGGAATCCAATCTCTGGCGCCGCTTCCCTTTTTCAAATTCCGATAAGGTCTTTTCAGTAATCAGGGTCCCATTCGAGAGAATCTCGTAGCGCATGCGGTTGGCAATTACTCCATCCACCAACTCAAAGAAGTCAGGCCGAGTAAAAGCCTCTCCGCCCGTCAGACAAACTGTCATTACTCCCAGGTTTCCCAAGGTCTGAAAAAAATCGAGCCATTGTTGTGTCGATAAGTCACTGCGCGAAGTCATCTCATCCGCGTAAAAACAATAAGCGCAGGAAAGATTACAACGACCAGTTATTGCAATATCTACATGACGTGGAGTCAACATAACAACCATTTTGCATCCCCATTAACACAACAGCAAACTAAACTACCTATTTATCTAACACAGTTCCGATAAAACCGGTTCCAATCATTTCGGATAGAAAAGCTTCGGCGTCTTCCGCGACCATTGCTTCAGGAACTTCATCAAAAGACTTTTGAATGTTTTCGACAATTGATTGAAGAGTCTTCTTTTGACTGCACTGTTTCCATATAAATAGTCCGGTAGAATTTATGACCTTTACCTGGTTGGTGTCTGGATTAAACAACAAACCACCGTCTTCGTCTTCTTCGCGCAAGACAACATCAGGATTACATAGAAACATATCGCCCACTTTATCATAATTTAACATATTTTATTCCATTTTACCTTCCGAAATTGAATTAACCAATAGCTTTTCGATAGACATTTGTCTATAAAATTCAAGAACATCTTTCAATGCATCATTTTCAGCAATCTCAAATTCATGAACCATTTTTACCACAACATCACCCACAGTTTGATTACCATCAGTATTTGAGAGGATGAATGTTGATGTTTGATTTAACTCAAAAAGGTTACAATCGGTAAGTCGAAGAATCAGACCTCCATCCGAAAAAGATTCAAATATGGCATCTTCATCTAATTTGTATTTTGTGCTTTTTACAGGATTATCACCGGAAGTAGTCATATCATATTGTCTATGTAGAATATGTTAATGAATTTTTATCGCATAAAGCCAGGAATGAGTAAAACGTTTTAAATAGAGAATCGGCCACAACCAAGTTGGTTTTACAACTCCATATCGCTGAAACATGTAACCTTTACATGGAAATATATCCTGAAAAGCCATCAAAAATCGGCCTCTTCCTCTCGGAAGAGAAAACCAACTCAGTAAAGTCTTGAAAGCATAATTATCGCCTACCCGCAGCATCCAACGGTTGCACCTACGCTCTTCGCGGGAAGAATGCAATTCTTTTACCTCAGTTAATACTTCTTTGTCAATGATTCCAGACCAAAAAGTGTCGATCTGAATGAAAGTGTTCTTCAAGGGAAGAACACATTTCCATTCCACTGCTCTAGTGCAAACGACATCCCAATCAATCGCATATTTATTTTGACTGACCAATGTGGCAATTTCATAATACCGGTAAAGCGCTCGATCATACCCATGGTGAAATCCCAGGTGTGCACAGGCATATACAAGTTGATCTTCTAAGGCTAATTGCATAGTATTGACATCTGCTACTTTGATCGGAACAGCCCTAGAAAATAGCCCTTCAATATTGATTCTATAAGGATCATAAGCCGGTGAATTAATCAACCCCCAATGAAGCCCAATCACAAAAGACCGGTCTGATTGAGATTTTTTTCGTGAAAAATATGCCTGAACACCATTAAACCTGAAGGCATATCCTGGCCAGCTTTCAGCGGCCGGAATGTAATTTAATTGCATCAAGACCTGTCTTGCCCGTTCACGATCTTTTAGGAGGATCAACAGATCGATATCCTCATAGTACCGCTGACCGTAATCCCCTCCGTATATGGTGTATATATACGTCCATCCCTTAAGTACAATCACTGGGATCCCAACTTTTTGGAAATAATGCAGCACAGCTTGAACCTGTTTAATGCATGTATCACCGTAAAGTAATAAGCCATAACGACTTTCACGAAGATTATGCCGAAATTTAGATGGAATCTGTTGAGAGGAGAAAATTGGAAAAGTTGAAAAATGCGCTGCCAGTCGGTTTTGATTTAAAAATCGATAGAACTTTTCCCAGTCGATATCTTCAGAAATCTGTTCTGAAAACTTTTCACCTTGGAGCCTCTGCCTGAGACATTCTACAGCAAATGCTCTCTCGACATCTTTTTGCGAACCTATCAATTCCGATTTTGCTTCAGGCATAATCATCTCTACAAAAAATATCCTGTGAATTGAAAGGGTTAATTATTTTCCAACAGAAAATCACGAATGGATTCGACCACCAACTTTGCTTGTTCGTGTGTTAGGCCAGGATATAAAGGCAATGTCACTTCTCGGCCGCCTATATTTTCTGTCTTTTGGAGGTTCCAGTTAAACTCTTTTGGCCTTGCGAATGCACTAAAAGTATGGATAGGCGGGTAATGAATGCTAGTTTGAATTCCATGAGATTTCATCCATTCCATAAAACGGATTCGGTCAATGCCTTCAGGCAGCAAAACCGGCATCAGATGGCAAGCTGAAATGCCAGGATGATTTAAAAAAGGCACTGTAATAGATGGTACCATTTCACTGACCAGCTCACGGTAGAAATTGGTTAACTCTCTGCGTTTCTGGTTATAGCCTTTGAGTTTGCGTAACTGAACCCGACCTAGAGCTGAACGTATCTCATCAATGCGGTAGTTGTAACCCAATCCAACCACATCATAACTCCAGGCATGGCCTTGATGGCGATCCCAAGTTAATGAAGTCATGCCATGAGAACGCATCACACGCACCTGATCAGCAATAGCTTCATCATTGGTGATGAGCATCCCCCCCTCACCTGTAGTCATATTTTTATTTGAAAAAAAGCTGAAGCAACCTACGGCGCCAAACGTCCCCAGATGTCGCCCTTCCAGAAACGAGCCGGCGGCATGAGCTGCATCTTCGATCACTTTGAGATGATATTTGTCTGCCAAAGCCAGAATTGCAGACATATCACAAGCATACCCGCCGTAATGCATCACCATGATGGCACGAGTACGCTCGGTGATAGCTTGCTCAATGGCTGCAACCGAAATAGTTAAATCCAATTCGTTGGTAATATCAGCGAATATGGGTGTCGCTCCGGTATAGCGGATAGCATTGGCTGTTGCCACAAAGGTGAGAGAGGGAACTATTACCTCATCATCTGTGCCTAAACCAATCGATTGACAGGCAAGGTGCAAAGACGCTGTAGCATTATTTACAGCAAAGGCATATCTGGTACCTGTATAACTACAAAATTCCTTTTCGAACTCCTGGGTAATTTCTCCCATGGTCAACCAACCGCTTTTTAAAACATTCTGAACGGCGGCGAATTCTTCTTCATTGAATTGAACATCTGCTAACGGCACTTTCCACTCCACGGCTTAATCCTCCGTTAAAAATTGATCTCGCATGCGCTCAAAGTCTGCGCTGGCACGTTCATAATCATCCGGGCGGCCTAAATCTTCCCAGTAACCATCAAACAAATAACCTGATACCTTCTCACCGGCAGAAATCAATTTCAAGACCAAATCAGGGAAATCGAGATATTGACCTTTTTCAATATAATTGAGCACTCGTGGCTCAAAAACATAAATTCCCATGCTGACCGAATAATCAAAGCTGGGTTTTTCTTGATAACCGATGATTTGATGATTACCATCGAATATCACTACTCCTAGATCGATGGTCACTTTTCGCTGATGAGAAGCTATCGTAGCAATGGCTCCTTCAGCTTTGTGAAAATTGATAAGATCGACGAGGTCAAGAGTGGTTAAAACATCTCCATTGGTCACTAAAAACGTGTCTTCCAGACCAGTAACATAAGCTAACGGGCCCGAAGTACCCAGGGGGGTTGTCTCGTAGCTATATGAAATATTCAACCCAAGACGTTCTCCTTCCTGGAAAAAGAGCTGAATAAGGTTGGCCAGATAACCGACCGTTAGAGTCACATCGGTGATTCCAGCACGCTTCATCTGCCTTAACAAGATTTCAAGGATAGGTTGTTCCCCAATTGGCATTAAAGGCTTGGGAATGATTCTGGTATATGGTGCCAAACGCCGGCCCTTGCCGCCGGCCAATACAACTGCTTTCATTTTTGCCTCTTAAAATTCATATTTCCCAATGCAATAAAGATCGAGATGTTTTTTAATCCATTCAATCGTCAGATCAAGTCCCTCATCGAGAGACACTTGCGGTTGCCAGTTAAGAGTGGCACGCGCCAGAGAATTATCAGAAACAAGCCGCAATACTTCTGATTGGGCAGGGCGTAATCTTTGCTGGTCGCTATCTATCCTGACCGGCCGACCGATTTTCTTGATAATTAATTCAACCAGCTCACCAATGCGGATCTCTGAACCCGTACCCAGGTTAATTGCCTGTCCCAATCCATTTTCTGCTTCGGCAGCTTTGATAAAGCCAGCCACTGTATCGCTTACATAAGTAAAATCACGAGTTGTTTCAAGATTACCCAAACGGATTTGATCACAAGCCAGTGCTTGTGTGATGATGGTAGGAATCACCGCTCTAGCTGACTGACGTGGGCCAAAAGTGTTGAAAGGGCGCACTGTTACTACAGGTAAACCATAGGCACTGTAGAAACTTTCAACCAGCTTGTCTGCACCAATCTTGCTAGCTGAATATGGCGACTGTCCATGTAAAGGATGGCTTTCAGTGATTGGAACCACACGAGCCGTTCCATAGACTTCGCTGGTAGAAGTATGCACTAATTTTTCTACACCAAGATCACGGCAAGCTAGGAGCACATTCAAAGTGCCCATAATGTTTGTCGCGGCCACTTCTACTGGATGAAGATAAGAATAGGGAATTGAGATTAGTGCTCCCAAATGAAATACTATCTGGCGACCTTGCACAGCCTTGCGTATAGCGTCTTCATCACGTAAATCACCGGCAATGATCTCGATCTCATCAAGTACATCAGCAGGAAGCAATTTGAGTAAACCAGCATCAGCGCGAGAGTTATATCTTACAAACGCACAGACCTTTGAACCCGAACGAACCAGTTCCTCTACTAGATGACTGCCTATAAATCCACCCGCACCTGTGACAAGTATTTGCTTACCTTGGAGATTTGATGTCATATCGATTCTCGTTTTGATTGGTTTAGTAATGACTGTCTGAATATTTCGATAAAATCTGGCATGATCATCACCCTAGCTGAGGTCGAATTGCATGCTGAAAGAATACGTTCACGGTCTTTATGCGAGCAACGTGAAATCGCGAAAATAATTAATCCAATATTGCGATGATTCACCAAAGCAGGAATGTCACCGGTAGTACCCAAAATTGGGTAACCATTCATTTTATAATCTTGTTTACGAAAATCATCATCGGCGTAACCAATAATTGAAAAGGCATCAGCATACTGGCTTTTTTTCATCAACCAAATTGCCATCTCACCACATTCCCCGGCGCCCACGACCAATACACGCTCACCGACAGAGCTTTTTGTGCTCCGGAGGCTTACCCAACGACTGGCCAACCCCGTGATAAGACGCTCCCGATAGCGAGTAACCACAAAACCGAAATACACGAGCAACCCAAAATCAACAAGCAAACGAGTCGGGAACAAAGGACTTTTAAATGCATACCAGTTAATGAGCCAAACTACAATCATAGTTAATAGAGAAGAAATTCCAAGGTCAATTGCGTAGCTTGGACTGGCTGAGCGCCAGGCAATGCGCTTAAGGCCAAGAATCGAGTTTGTGACACTGAACAGAATAGAAATCACCACCGCTGCGCTTAGGGCCAATCCAAATCCCAGATTCAAGGGTTCCCATACACGCCATAATCCTCCGACGATAGAGATCCCTACAAAAGCAGTTAATGCATCGATGAGGAACCAAGAAAACGTTCGACGCACAAAATTGTAAATTGGTCCTGCATAAAGCAATGGTTCCGAAACATCACTATGGCGCGAACGTGGCATCAACATGATCAATGTCATGAATATGACATCCAGATCAGTGAAGAAATTTTGATTCTTCACGTAAGAAACATCCAAACGAAGTTTATCTGGAAGAATGTGTGACAAATATTCATCCATCACATTATATGAATCGAGTCGTTTTTCTTCATCACGGTAAATAATAGAAGCCGGACTGGTAAGCCCAGGACGTATCGAGAGAATAATCCTTCGTGTCTCTTCAGACCAGTACTTTGCGATATCAGGGTCCTCAGGCCGTGGACCTACTAGACTCATTTGCCCAATAAAGACGTTCCACAACTGTGGTAATTCGTTAAGCTTGGTATCGCGCAACCACTTTCCCAATGGAGTAATACGTTGATCATCATGCGCAGTGAGCGGTGCTCCTGCGCAACTCTCAGTGTGCTCATACATGGTGCGAAACTTGAGGATTTTAATTTCTTTTCCACCAAATCCAAGGCGGCGGCCACCATAAAAGACGGAGCCTGGTGAATCATGCCGGATTGAGATTGCCACCAGCAGAAACAACGGTGACAGAAACAGCAACCCCAAAAACGAAGCCAAGATATCCAGCGCTCGTTTTGTAGCTTTCTTTAATAATGAGTGCGAAATTTCTTCGGTCTCGTTTAGTTGAATTACATCAATTGCTTTTTCCATAGTTTCCCTTCAAACACATAAAACTTTTTCCACTGAAAGAATTATTGTCAACTAATCTACATTTATAAATGCTTGGTCAGACACTTTTCCGACCTTGTCCCGCCAACGGCCAGCGAAATTCACCAATCCCATTAAAAACCCTGAACCATAACTCAAATGAAGGACTGCAAATGTTCCAGGCAGTAATATATTCCAACCATTCCGAAAACCAATGAACACAGTTGACAATAGATTCGCACATAGGTAAAGGCCAATTACTGCAAATAGTAACCACCTAAAAAAAGGGAATGGTACTGCCAGGATTGCTGAAGTAATTAGTACAGCTACAAATGCCGGTGGAACAAATTGACGTGAACTCATCTGGCGAGGATGCTTCTGAAGAACACGCACTTTCCAAAAACCATATTGAAAATATTGCTCCCATAATTTTCTGAATGAGCTGCGTACTGTGTATTCCGATTTGATCTTTGGGCTAACCAAGATTTTTCCACACATTTCACGCAAGCGATAATTGAATTCATCATCCTGATCACGCACTAATTCTTCGTCAAATAGACCAATGTTAGCGAATACACTTCTCGGCCAGGCACCCATATACACCGAATCGACCCATTCTTCCTTATCGGTATAGTGAAAACGCGATCCACCGACACCAAAAGGCGAACTCGTGGCTAGGACAATGGATTGACCAACCAGACTTTCGCCTTTTCCCGCCATTTTGCCGCCCACAACCTGTGCACCAGTTTTATCGAGCAAGGTTACACATTGGCGGACATAATCTCGGTCGATGATCGTGTGTCCATCTACACGAATAATGATTTCACCTTTTGCGATTTTCAAAGCACTGTTGATGCCTGTGGAAACAATTTTACCTGGATTTTCAAT